>Ga0187857_10000029_pt1 | contig 182176 bp, 148 predicted proteins | sample June2016WEW_8_10_FD_132984 | JGI IMG/M metagenome (GOLD analysis project Ga0187857, IMG submission 132984) | Peatland microbial communities from SPRUCE experiment site at the Marcell Experimental Forest, Minnesota, USA - June2016WEW_8_100 | ecosystem: Environmental > Terrestrial > Soil >... | reverse complement strand
CCCACCGTTACCGGCGGCGCATGTCGGGGCGGGGACAGGCGTGTAGGTACTTGCCTGAGCTATGCCACCATCGGTCCTCCTTCGACATAGCCACTCATGACGTGCGCCTTCGTGTCGCACATCCCACGAATATCCCGCGGACGCCGCCGTTCAGGGTGGTTCGGCAACGCGCGAATAACGCGATCCTGTCATAAAACGCCGATCTAGTTCACCGAAGTTCAGTTCAGGAACCTTCTGAAGCTGACAATGAAGCAGGCGATCGCGGTCCGCTGTTCTGTGGCGTGCCGGTAACGCATTGTGCCCGCCGGGCTCTTGTGCCCTGCCGGCGCGTCAGTTCGGCCAGACTCGCGCCAGTAGCAGCCGACCAGGTGAGTCCCGCGTGCCGCAGGTCGCGATTATGCCGACATTCGCGTTATGCCGACCCCGACACGATCTTCCTGGAAAAGAAACGCAAACGGTCTGAAGCTGTCGGCATAATCCCAGCGTCTCAATCAAGGGGAGAAGGGCATCAGGGCGGTTTCCGAACTGCACGGAACAAGCGGCACGTCCTTCATTCGATCGCTCTCTTCCAGTTGTAAACGTCTGGTCGGTAACCGGTGGCGAACGGAGCCAACGGCTCCGTCATAGAAACATCCTCCTCCTGCTCAACGACACGACGGTTATCGCTAGCATCATTATGCCTACAACTTCAGGGCGTTCATCCCCGATGAACAGGGGCTTATGGGAAAGGTCGGCATAACGCGAATGTTGGCATAATCGTGAAGGTGGAGATCGGGACGGCCTACAGCCCGCCGAGCCTTATCCCAAGCGAGTCCTAGCGCGCGGTCACAACCAGCGGGTCAGGGACATCGAAGCTTGATCCGTCCATGGCGCGCCTTCCTTCAGATCGAGTTGCACCCGTTCAACAGAGTGCGCTCACCAGCACTCCGTTCCAGCGTGGCGTACTATGCGCTTGTAGTTATGGCGTCGCTCGAGGAGGCGAGGCCCGTGACGATCACAGGCGCCCCATCCGCGGTAACTAGCGGCAAAAGTACCAACCGACTAACAAATCGTATTCAGCCATGACATTGAACGATGCCTTAACACTAGTGATCGCTGCGGCCGCCGTGGTTGCGTCAGGATTGGCGATCTGGATCAGCAGAGGAGTCGACAAACGAGCCGCGCGAAGCGCGCTGACGGAACTGACGGTCCGAGTGAACGATGCTGAGTTAACCTTCACACAAGGCCCCCAAGACCAGAATAGATTTCTGGGAGACCAGAAGCATTATCTGGACAGTCTCAAACTGGAAGTACTGATCCGCCAAGCCGACGAGTTGAAGAAACGTCTTGGGCGCGGATTCCCGGAATGGGTTGGCATCACACTGGCACAGGCACTCGAGGCGCTGGCGCTCTACTGGTGGGCTGATGCGTATTGGGAAACAGCCGCCAAGACCAAAGATCCGTACTTCCGGGCTTGGACGATCAGCATCTGGGCTCTTGCGCTCTGGAGTCGAGGCGACCGGGTGCGAGCATGGGACATGACGATTCAGTCCCTAGAGGGACTCAACAAGAAAGACGCAAACACCTACTACCAGCGAGGGGACATCTGCATAACATTTGCCAAGTATGTGGAGAATGACCCGCTGGATGAGGATCATCCGGCAAGTTATTGGTTCGACCAAGCCGAGAAAGAGTTCAGCCAGATTCCCGAATCTGATCGGCGACGCGAATGGAATGTGGACAGAGTCAAGGAGCTGCGGAAGCCTGCTGAGTCTCAGAATTGAAGACTCGCTCGCGCCTGTGGCGAGTAATCCTGACGAGTTCGCGCCCGGTGTGCAGACGGCGCTTGGCGCATGAAACATAACCCAACGAGCCAACGTGTCGTCACAGACTCAGTATTAGGTGCCGAATTCCGTAACTCGCGACCCTCGTCATGAAGTTTTTGCCCCTAGATCTGCGAACCGCTCACGAAAGACTGCGATCCGCCTCTGCCTGGTTGCCTCCTTAGCCGCTTGCCTATCCGGCCACCGTTGTCGTCTTTGGTCGACGCTGCACTTTGTACCCCGACTTTCGTACCAGGGCGATGCCGACTGTCTGGGCAAGTCTTCGATTCAGTTCGGTCGCGTCCACGTCGAGCCGTTCCGCGAGGGTCGTGGCTATTCGGGCAAGCTCTCGTCGGCGAGAGGCCACTCGTATGTCAGCAACATCATGCAAAATAGCCTACTCATAGGTAGGCTACTTATGATTCGTTTCTTAGTCGGGATTGAGGGTCGTTCGCGAGTCGTGCCAAGACGAAGCATGTCGGCCGCACCGTGGCACTTGCTCTCGAGTCCGGCGGCCTCGGAGTGTGCGTCCGTTTGTTGACAACGCTTATGTTGTGGATCACCCGCCCGTTTCGCCGGTCATGGGCTCTGGCGGGCGGCAGTGGCGTTTGTTGTCAAGATCTTCTTGGCGTATTGGTCGACAAAACCCGTGACGGCCTGCTGGCCGGAGCCGAACACCACGGCCAGCACCAGCATGGAGGCGACGGACTGGAGCCCGGTGGAGACCATGCCACTGCCGACGATCATCACCCCGACAACGGCGGTGAGCGCGCCTAGGACCAGCTTGAGGAGGGTCTGCTGTAGCGGCACATTGAACGGGCTGCGGGTCCGGGGCGTTCGGGTCACGGCCGGGATAGCCGTAAGGAACCCACCCAAGCACCCGAGGGCCATGACCATGAGCAGCAGGGCCCAAGCAGGTACGTTCTCGACCCCCTTGGGGGCCGCGATCATCGTGGCGCTCGGGAGGCGCCACTGCAGCACCACCAAGACGCCGGCTAGGGCCACGAGCATCAGGGTGATCCTCAGGATCCGGTTACGGAGTGCTCGCGCTTCCTTGTGCTGCTGGTCACTCTCGACGTTGGCGGCCCGCAAAACCGCACCGGCGGTCGCGCGAACGTCGTCCCCCGCGCTACCCGCGTTGACCAGCTCGTCGAGCTTGGTCGCGTTCTTGTCGTCATGGGGGACGAAGTGCCGGGCTTGGGCCAGGCTGGCCCGGGCCTCCGCCTGCAGTGCCGAGGGCTCCGTCGTGTGCTCGGTGATCTGAGCTTCCGCCTCGTGGAGGTTGGACCACGCCAGCTCCACCTCGCTCCCGCGTCACCAACCAGACGGTGAAGAGCGTTTCTTTCCCGCCGTCCACGCCTGTTGCAACAGCCGGATCACCCCATCACTTTTCGTGTCCGTGTCGGCGGCCCGGTGCTCCAGTTGCTCTACTCGCTCGCGGATCTCCTCCTGCCACGGCGCCAGGTGTTTCTTCAAGTCACTGTCTTTGACAATGGTCATAACATCCTCCGTAAAACGTGGCGCGCCCTCGACTGCTCCGCGGTTGGCGAGCTTGCCTCCGGGGGACCCAGTTCGTCTGGGCCAAAGAAACGCCGCTCAGCATACCCCCATGATTTCCTTGCGCCTGAGCCTCTAGCAGCCTTGTCCGGGGCCGTGAGCGCGCCGCCCGCTAGGAGGGCTATCAGGGGCCCAGACCAGCGGTCACCAATCGTCGTGGCGTGTCTTCAGCGACTTCAGCACTGTTCAAACCACCGATCGTTCAGTGTGCCAGTTGAGCGGCAAGCTGGCGAGCCTTCTGGACCGTGCGAGGAACGCCTCCGACCGCCGACATCTCTATGAGGAACTTTGTGGCAGCTCGCACGCCGCTCAAGAAAAGTTGGTCCTTTTGCTCAGACGTTAATTCGAACTGGGTGGCGCTCAGACCCATGTTGTTGACAAAGATGGTGCGAGCCGCCGTCGTCTGTTCAACGTGGTAGCGGTCCCATTCGTTCATCATCGTCTGGAGACAGCGCCATGCCTCCCGGGAGGTGTCGTGGCAGGCAACGTCCTTCGGCATTTCGGTGCCAAGCGCGGACAGCTTGATGCCGATGGTCGGCCACCGCGGTGCCAGACCATCGATGCGATCAAAGGCGTCGATCGGGAAGTTCGCAAGCATGCCACCGTCGACCCAGGTCACAGATCCGCCGGGGTAATGCTGGGGTATCGAGGTACCCCCAGGCCCGGGAATCTCCACGTCGACGGGGTTTGACTGAACAGTCACGGGCTCGAAGAAGAACGGGATCGACATTGACGCACGCACGGCTCGCACAACCTGCTCGTCGTCCCTGCTGAGTCCGTAGTAGTTGAAATCCCACGGCAACCGAGCCAACTCGGCCCGGGTGATGTCGGAAGCGTGAACGACCACTCGGTATTGTCGCTCAGGAGGAAGACTCATGCCAGGGTCGTCTTCGGTGCGGGGGTCATCGGCAGGAAGGATCTTGAGATCCGCGAAAGTCCTCACACCAAGATCATCAGTGAGGATTGGCTCCAGCCACTCGGCAAGGTAGTCACCCGAGTAAATGCCCATTCTCCGCATGAGTGCCGACGTGTCAACGATGCCCTTTCCGATTGCACCAATGTCCTGGATCCAGTGAGCTACGCGGCCCGTCTGCATGAACCTATCGAACTTGAGACCGTCCATGTACGTCTTAAGTGAGGTCATATCCTTGCCTGCTTTGGCGATTGAGGCGATAAGGACCGCGGCTATTGCTCCCGCACTCGTTCCCGCCACGCGGCGAAACGTGTAACCAGCCTCGCTCAGCACGAGTACCGCGCCAACCAGGCCAATACCTTTGACACCCCCGCCCTCGAGGACGAGGTCGGCGACTAGCTCCCCTTTCCAGGAGTCGTCCTTTCGTAGCTGTGCTACCGCCGTGTCGAAGTCCGCTTGAAGAGGCTCCGACCGTTGATATCCCAACGGGTTTCCCTTGTCGATGAAAACATCGGGTGCATCCACGGGTTGAGTCGCCTGAGTCATTGTTTCCCTCCTTGCCGAGACAGGCTCACCGCGAGCAGCGGGCTGAGCCCGCTCGCGGTCGGGCCTAGACTCGCTTCGGCTCCCGGCGAGTGGGTGACCTTCTTCATCGATCCTTCGGGCTGCCTTCGCCCATCGCCGGGAGCGGTTGCCGTCTATGTCGTAATGGTGCCCCAAATCTGCGCGAGTTGCTCGTCCGGCTCTGTGGTCGCAAGCTCGCACCTTGCTGCAAGCCGTTCCATCGTCACCTGTGCCCCGGATGCGGTATCGCCCTGATCTACGATCCCGGCGGGGACCCGCTCGGCGAGTGAACAGGTGACGATTCTGTGAGTGATGAAACGGAGCTTCTGGACAAGATGCCAGAACGGTTGGCGCCGCACCGCGCCGAGCGTTAAGCGAGATCGCTCATCCGGACTCATCATCGGGAGTCCTCCGCGGCTCGAAGGAAGTCTCTGACTTCGCGAGGCAGGTACTCCAAAAAAGAGGTTCGGGAGTTGTTCGACAACCCCATCGCCGGAGCTCACGGCTCTTGGTCCGAGACGGGTGACCGCGCGGGTGATTCATCCCGTTCCTTGTTCCTCATGAGCGGACCCGTGCCGACATTGATCGCATGGCCTTCCGCACGGGCGCACCGCGATCGCGTGACGGGCAGGTCGCACTCGCGGTCGTTTGCGCCGCTCGTCAACGCTCCTCCACTGGCGTCGCTGGACGACGGCGTCCGACCGGAGACCGGCCTGAACCTCAACGCGTTGCCGTGTGGTTCAGGATTTCCGGTGCCAGCGAGTGATGACCGTCGGGACGAGCCAGGCGATCGTGCCTCGGGACACGAGCCTGCCCAATCAATCCCCCAAGATCGGTTCTAGCGACCTAGACGAAGGGCAGCAGGCGTCAAGTACGGCAGCCACCCTGAAGGAACAAATCGAGGTCCGCGATCGATGCGAAGGTCCGCGATTTTGTCTGGTTGCCGGCATGTTCGGACTTTTGAGCATGATCTTCCTGGTTTGGATGGTGGTCCTGGGCGGGTACCGCATCACAAAGGTCATGGACAATGTCGTGCAGCTTCTGGCGGGTCTTGTGGCGATGGCAATGTGCGCCACAGCAGCTCGACGCCACCGGCAGCGCTGGACAGGCTGGGCTCTCTTGTCGGTCGCGCTCTTCCTTTCCGCGTGCGGCGACGGAGTCTGGGGCTACTACGCGATCCTGCGCGGTGAGCTGGTCAGCGCTTCTCTGGCGGGTACTGTGTGCATCGCTTCGGTCGTGCCTCTCGCGGTCGTCGCGGTATTGACGCTCCCGGGAGCATCGAGCGCCGGGGAACCGCGTCTGCGCGGACTGCTCGACAGCGTGCTGATCGGGACCGGGATGTTCTTCCTCGGTTGGACACTGGTGCTCGGCCCGATTTACCAGCACCAATCTGGCGCACTCAGCGTTGAGATCTTCAATCTGGCCTATCCCTCGGGCAACATAGTGATCGCCTCGTTGGCGATCATCTTGGCTACGCGAGCCGGCGGCCGAAACAGAGTGACCTTGGGCCTGGTCTCAGCGGGGCTGATGTCGTGTGCAGTGGCCGACACCTCGTTCTCGTATCTCATGGCCGTGCACGGTTACGGCATTGGTAACGTGACTGACACCGGGTGGGTGCTCGGCTACTTCCTGATCGCGCTCGGCGCACTGTACGCGTGGAACCACCCGCTGGTATCCGACGACAATTCAGCACGGCCGACTGGTCTGACTCTCATTGGACCCAACCTCCCACTGGTCGGCGTCCTCGCAGCGGCCGCATGGCAGGTCGTTGTGCACCATTCGCTGGACCGGGTGTCCCAAATCAGTTTCGTCGCCGTCGTTTTGACGATGGCGGTCCGCCAACTCCTCGTCCTTCGCGATCACCTGGCCCTCAGTCGCCAACTCGAAAGCAAGGTTGAACAACGCACTGTTGAGCTACGTCACCAGGCGTTTCATGACGGCCTGACCGGTCTCGCCAACCGGGCGCTGTTCAACCAGTACCTGGACGACGCCATCCAGAGCCGAGATGGTAGCTGCACAGGGCTCGGTGTGCTTTTGATCGACCTCCACAATTTCAAGCACGTGAACGACCTTCATGGCCATTCAGTCGGAGACGAGCTTCTCCGTCTGGTTGCGGTGAGACTCCGGGCGATCTCGAGGGGCGCGGACCTCATCGCTCGGGTAGGAGGCGACGAGTTCGGGATGCTCCTGCAAGATCACGGTCCACAACTCGAGATCGAGCAGGTTGTGCGGCCGGTGATCGCCGCTCTGGCAAGGCCGTTCGCTATCGGTTCGACCAGCCTCGTGGTCGAAGCGGCTATGGGACTTGCCGCCGGTGGTCCGGAGGAGACGTGCGGGGACGATCTGTTGCGCGACGCCGGCTTGGCACTGGGCGCTGCCAAGGCAAATGGTGGCCACTGTTGTGAGGTGTACTCACCTTTGATGTACTCGTCGCTTCTCGAGGATCTGCGGACAGAAGCCGACATGCGGAGCGCTCTTGAACGTGATGAGTTCGTCGTGTACTACCAGCCGGTGGTGGACCTTTCAACGGTTACGATTCAGGGACTCGAGGCTCTCGTCCGTTGGGATCATCCCCAGCGAGGCTTTCTCGGCCCCGACAACTTCATTCCGGTGGCAGAAGCGACGGGGATCATCGGTGCCATCGGAACCTGGGTACTCCGGCAGGCCTGTCGTGACATCGCGGCGATGGCCCGTGTCAATCCGTTGCTATGGATAAGCGTGAATCTGTCGGCTCTCCAGCTCGAGGACGAGAACCTCGTGGCCACGATCTCGGAGTCCCTCCAACAATCGGGGCTTGACGCGCACCGACTGACGCTCGAAGTCACCGAGACCGTGATCATGAACGATGTCCCTCGATCGATCCAAGTTCTGACAGCCTTGCGCAAGCTGGGCGTGAAAATAGCGATCGACGACTTCGGCACGGGCTACTCGTCACTTGGTGCCTTGCGATATCTACCCGTCGACACACTGAAGATCGACAGGTCCTTCGTGAAAGATCTGGCCCGCGACAAGGCATCCGCGGACCTTACTCGCCGTACGTTGCAGCTGGCGGCCGACTTTCGGCTTCACACCGTGGCCGAGGGCGTAGAGGAAGTGGAGCAGCTGGAGATTCTTCGCGAGTTCGGCTGCGAGGCCGTGCAGGGATTCCTTTTCGCCAAACCTCAGCCGGTTGCCGAAATCATCAACCTGCTCACCAAGGGCCTGCAACCGCCCGAACCGGCGTCAATTCTCGGAACGACCGACGGCCCACGGTCTGGTTATGAGATTCGTCGAAGGAACTCGAACGGCACGCCGGGATCAGAGTTCCGCCACCCTGGCCCGAGAGGTGTCGGCGAGCCCGCCTCGGTCGTTGTCCGCTAGTCCGGAAACGCTCGTGCACGCGAGCCTTGAGAAGTCGGAGACGAGTGGCGTTCTCGTGTTGTCGGTTCGAGGCGTCATCGGGCGTGGCTCCTCGTGAACGCGGCGCTGAACGTTGTTGGTGTGGTCGGTTCGTCCTCCGCGTCGGGCTCGGTGACCCGTGACAATCCCGCCGGGTCACGCCAGGGTTTCATGTCGTCGTCGGCTGCGATCGCCGCGACGCTCCATCGATCATGGTTGTCCGGCCGCGTGGACAACCAGCTGACCGACATTCCTTGCTAAAGCCCCTCTAGTTCGAAGCTCGGATGGCCGCTCTTCCGAGCTGAGAACGTGGCAGCCAACTCGGCTGGCGAACGTGGCAGCCAACTCGGCTGGCAGCCACTAGACCAAGGAAGGTCCAAGGCTTCGCGCCTCGTGAGCCACTCGTCGCGCTTCCTGAATCGGGACCGGCGTTCGTGCGGCCGGAGTGGAGGCGTCCAGCACGATGCGGGCTGCGGTCTCGGGACTCGTTCGCCACCCCGCGTGAGCAACGATTGGGCGGGCACCGGTCCTCGTGCACACCCAGTAGGCGACGCACCGACCATCCACGGCCAGCGGTGCCACGGATCCGCGCTGCAATTCGGGCTGGCCGCCGACGGCGAGGAGTGGCCGCCGGGTCACACCCACTGTCGGAAGGTCGACGACGGCACCCAGGTGCACGGCCAGACCGGCACCGCGAGGATGGTCGAGCCCGCTCGCGTCGAGCAGCAGGACTTCAGGGCGCACGACAAGTGTTGCCAGCGCGGAGGCCAGGATTGCTCCCTCTCTGCGGGCCAACAGCCCGGGCAGGTAGGAGGAGGGAGCAACTGACACCACGATGCTCTGGGCGAGGACGTCGTCGGCTTGCCTGGGGCGGCCAGGTGTCACAACCCCCCTGAGATGCTGGTCGGTCTTGCGGGTGCCCCGACCGATCACATCTCCCCGCCACGCGATCGCGGCTGCCCAGGCCCGGTCACCGGGCTTGCCCGGACCCGTGCTTGCGCGGGCGTACGCGACGAAACATCCGCCGAGAATGGGCCGTTCGCCTGACGGAAGCCAGGGGTCGGCGGCCAACACGCTCGCCGCCGCAGCGGCGAGCCGGCCCTGGAGCTCTACGAGCTCCCCGTCGCTGTCCGGCCATCCCCATGACTCGGCTGGCACTGCACGATTCTGGCTGACGCGCACGGTCGACCGGGCTTCGCGGCGTCACCGATGGCTACCCTGGTGTCGTGAAGGGTGACCGCGTGGAGGTCCTCGTCGACGTAGGGGCCGGGGTCGAGCGCTTCGAGATCGAGGCGACGCGGGCCGGCAGGCGTGTCGAGGTGGGCAATGCCCGAGGAGTAGTCGAGGTCACGGAGGTCACACGTTCTGGGACGCCCGTCCGTACGGCCCGGTTCATGGCTGCCAAAGTCGTTGCCGTCGTGGAACATCCTGCCCGTGATCGCGAGGTTCCTGCCCCAGTTCCAACCCAGATTGCCGGCCAAGGAGTCGAAGCTCAATGACGGACGCTGCACCATCGCCACTGATCGTCGTCGGTGTTGACGGTTCGCCCCAAGCCGCATCCGCGCTCGCCGTGGCGATCGAAGAGGCACGTCTTCGTCGGGCTGTCTTGCACGTCACCTACGCCTATCCCGCCATGGGGGCCCCGCTGACGGGATCCACCGCCAAGGAGTACTACGGAGAGACCGAGCACGACGCGAGGGGGGTTCTCGAACGGGCCGCGGCTGTGGCGCCGTCGACCGAAGGTCTCGAGATCGAATGGCTCGCCGTCCCGGGGAACCCGTCAGAGGTGCTCATCGAGGCCAGCCGAGGAGCGAGCTTGCTGGTGGTCGGCTCGAGGGGACTGGGTGGGTTCATGGGGTTGCTGATGGGCTCGGTGTCGAACCAGTGCGTGCATCATGCGCATTGCCCGGTGCTCGTCGTCCGTAGGGAGCACTGAGCCGGGCTCCTGTGCCGCCTGGGCAGGTGCGGATGAGTCTGGCGCAAAGCCCCGCGGCATGGCCGTGTCCGAGCGCGCCCCCGCGTAGCAACTCCCGCACTGCCTCGGTCTATAGCGAGCTTGCCTGCTTGGCGAGGTAGTCCTCGCTTACGAGGGTCGCCGAGTCCCGGCTGAGCGTCTCGCCCCGGAAGAATGCCGGCCGGAAGGCTTGCATCAAGAACATGAGGATGATGCCGAGCACCAGCATCCCGACGTCGAGGATGAAGACTCCCCCTATTTGGCGGCCGAAGATGCCCCAGTGCGTGTAGCTGTTCACCGGCTGCCAGTAGTACCAGAAGGACCATCCAAGGATGAAGAACAGTATGACGCCGCCGAGTGTCGGAAAGACCCCCTGCATGAAGAAGCTGCGGACGCTGCTCGTGAGGTTCCGGCGGTAGTACCAAGCGCAAGAGAATCCGGTGAGCCCGTAGTAGAAGGCGATCATCACTCCGAGCGAGTCGACCGAGTCCTTGATGACCTGTCCCGCCGAGAGGTAGTTCATGACGGCGTAGAGCGCGATCGACACCGCTCCCATGACCACCGTCGAGACCGTCGGTGTGAGATGGCGCTTGTGTACCCTCTCGAACGATCGCGGAATCGACCTGTAGACGGCCATCGACAGGGTGGTGCGCGCGGTCGGCAGGATGGTGGTCTGCGTCGAGGCCGCCGCCGACGACAGCACCATCAGCAACAACAAATGGTCCAGTATCGATGCCACCGTCGAATGTCCGAAGATGGCCGGACCGAGGATGGAGAGAACGTCACCCACGTTGTTGGGGTTCCCGAGCCCGATGCCGGTCGAACCGATCCCGGCGAAGGACTGGACGGCGAGGATGACGAGCGCGTAAGTGCCGAGCAGGACGAACGTCGAGAGGACGGCGGCCTTCCCGGGAACGGTCTCGGCGTCGGCGGTCTCCTCGTTGCAGCTGACTGCGGTGTCCCATCCCCAGTAGATGAAGAGCATGTCCGCGAGCCCGACTACGAAGTCGCTGAAGTGCTTGACCGCGAAGGGGTTGAACCACGAGCCAGTGGGAACGATGTGCCCGATCGGCGCGCTGCCGTTGCCGACCCGGACGAGCGCCCATATCGACATGATGGTCAGCATGGTGAGCTCGATGCCGAGCAACGCCTTTTGGAAGTTGGCGGAGATCTCGATGCCCACGTAGCAGATCCACGTCATCGCGACGAGCCATAGCACGCCCACGAGCAGCACCCAGCCGCTCGTCGGGTTGTTGCCGATGCCCTTCGCGTTGAACAGTTCGAAGACGTACTGACCGGCGATCTGGGCGAGGCTCGCCATCACGAGGATGTCCGCCGCTATGAGGCCCCAGCCGCCCATCCAACCCACGCGGGGGGTGAACGCCCTCGTCGCCCAGGTGAAGATCGTCCCGCAGTCCGGGTCGGCCCTGTTCATCTCCTGGTAGCCGACCGAGATGAAGTACATCGGTATGAAGGCGAGGACCGTGACGATCGGCGCCTGCAGCCCGATCGCAACGACTACGAAGCCGAGCGTGGCGGCCAGGCTGTATGCCGGGGCAGTCGAGGCGACACCTATGACCACGCTCGAGATGAGGCTGAGTGCGCCGCTCTTGAGTCCCTTTGCGGGCGCCTGACCAGCGGGCTCTACGACGATCGAAGCCACTTCGCTCCCCCTTGCGACGTGAGACCGCGCTCCCTGTGCGATGCGAGTGTCCCCACTCACCTCACGGTTCAAATGTGGATTCCGGACACGCTAGCGCCCCGGTACCGAGTGACTGCACTCTCGCACAGCAGAACCGGCAAATCGGTTCTCGGGTGCCGTGAGCAGCCGCGGGGCGGACCGTTCACGGTCGTGGGGCCGTGCATAACTCCGTCCCCTCATCGATGGGGCATGCGTTGCCGCGAGGGACCCAGACCGGAATGTTGCGTACGCAACGATTGTTTACCCGGTTAGTCAGCAAATCCCCATCGATCTGAAAGAGGCGGCGATGCCGGCAGTGACAGTTGAGAACGTCTTGACGTTGCCGCGGGTCCCTGTGCCTGATCCGGTCGCTTCACGCGAACGGCCCGTGAAGTCGGTCACGACTGCACCCTCGGGATTGGAAGGCGAGGGTTTCCCCGTCCGCCGCGCCTTCGCCGGTGTGAGCCTCACCGATCTCGACCCCTTCGTCCACATGGACCAGATGGGGGAGGTCGACTACGCGCCGGGAGAGCCGAAGGGGACTCCCTGGCACCCGCACCGGGGTTTCGAGACGGTCACGTACATCATCGACGGCACCTTCGTCCACCAGGACTCGAATGGTGGCGGCGGACGGATCACCAACGGGGACACCCAGTGGATGACCGCCGGTGCCGGGATACTTCACATCGAGGCCCCGCCGGAGGAGCTGGTGGTGAGTGGCGGCCTGTTCCACGGGATCCAGCTGTGGGTCAACCTTCCGCGGGCCAACAAGTGGAACCCACCCCGCTACCAGGACATCCGGGGGCGCGAGTCCACGCTGCTCACGACGACCGACGGCGGCGCGCTGCTGCGGCTGATCGCGGGTGACCTCGGAGGTCAGGTGGGTCCCGGCTCGACGTTCACCCCGATGACCATGGTGCACGCCACCATCAGCCCGGGTGCCCGCGTCCAGCTGCCCTGGCGGTCCGATTTCAACGCCCTTGCCTATGTCCTGGCAGGGAATGGCAGCGTCGGTGCCGAACGCCGGCCGGTCCACTTGGGTCAACTCGCCGTCTTCGGACCCGGAGACGCGCTGACTCTGACCGCGGATGCGACCCAGGGCGCCGGATCGAACTTCGAAGTGCTGCTGCTCGGGGGCCAACCGATCGGCGAGCCCGTCGTGCACTACGGACCGTTCGTGATGAACACCAAGGCCGAGATCGTCCAGGCGATGGAGGACTACCAGGCCGGCCGGCTCGGGACCGTGTCCGCCCAGGTCCTGCCGCACCGCCACGCCGGCGACGTCGAGCTGTCGACACCGGCCGACAAGCCCTGAGCCTGCGACCGGGTTCCCGCGAACTCAGGCGCAGGACATCGCCCGAGAGGCGGTGACTGTCACAGAGATCCCTGGCGAATCGTTCCGGTTGGGCTCATGAGCCGGTGATCGCCAGCGGTTCCAGGCGCTCGCCGTAGGCGATGCGCTCCAGCGCGGGGACCTCGACGCCAGTGGGCGTGCCGTTGGCGCGAAGGGTCCCCATGGTGGTGATGGTGGTCACCAAGACGCCCAGGCCTACCCACTGAGACGGCGACAGGGTGGCGCCGAAGGCCAGGTAGTCGAGAAAGAGCGCCGTGAAGGGGAACGCCAGCTCGCCGAGGGTGGCCGCGGCAGCTGGGGTGGCACGCAGGCCGCGGTAGTAGACGAGCAGGCTCAGGAGGCCCGGGACCAGCGCCAAAAGGACGAGGGCGAGCACGGCCTTGGCGTTCAGATGCGAGTAGGCGGAGCCGTCACCGGTGACCGCGAGCGCGACCAGTGCTGCGACCAGCCCTGTCGCCAGGCGCAACGCCGTCAGCTCGGAAAAAGGGAGCTTTGCCCCGAGGTGGCGGCCGAGCACGGTACCGAGTCCCCACAGGAACGCCGCCGACACCGCCAGCAGGGCGGGCGCCCAGCCGTCGACCCCGCCCAGCGACAACGGGTGGGCGAAGGCGACCAGGTACGAGCCCGCGAGCCCGCCCAGGAGGTACAGGCCGTAGCGGCGCTGGAGGTGTTCGCCGAGAAGCAGGCGCGCTCCGGTAACGGCAAAGAGGGGTTGGAGCTGTTGCAGCAGCACGGGCGTGTTGGGCCGGCCGTAGGTGAACGCGAAGGTGAACAGCAAAGTGGCGAGCGCCGAGGATCCGCACCCGAGCACGACGAGGGCCAGCCAGTCGCGCAGGTCGAACACCGCCAGGGCCCTGCGTATCCCCCTCCACACCAACGGGACGAGAAGGACAGTGGGCAAGGCTTGCTCGACGGCCACTATCGCCGGCGCCGGCATGTGCAGCGCAAGGCCCTGTCGCAGCACGGGATCGGTTCCCCACATCGCAGCTCCCATTGCCACCAGGGCGAAGCTGCCGCCTGTGGTGCGCCGCCAGAGGTTCCCGCCGGATGACCTCGCAGTCGGCTCCGTGAGGACGTCGCCGGTGGTCACCTCGTCAGTCTCGCATCCGACGGCTGGAAAGGTACAGGCCGCCTGAGACAAGGGGTCTTGCCGGCCCGGCGTGCTCGAAGCAGGCGGCTTGGGAGGCCAGGGCGCCGACGCCTCGCCCGGGCCCTGTTGGCGGCGCCCAGACCGCCCCGGCGGTCAGGCACGGACCCAAGGACGGTCCGACCTCCCGAGCACTCGGGTCGTCGCGGCGACGGTCACTATTACGACCAGCGCGATCACCAGAGGGAAGACGCTGTGGGCGTGAATGACCAGCAAGGCGCCGACGAGGCCACCGACCAGCATTGCGGCAACGGCAATCAACCGGCGCCCCGCCACGGATCCCTTTCCTCCTGCGAGCGCACTGTCGGCGGCGGTGCCGGTGATGGTCAAGGTCAGCACGGTCGTGGTCATGTCGGGCACAGCGAGCTTTCGCGCGGTCGCGTTCTGGATCCCCATGGCGAGCCCGAGGACCACGATCAACGCGTAGCGGAATCCCGCGGTCACCGCGTTTCCCGCCAGCGCGGCGAGCACCACCGAAGCCGCAAGGAGGACAGCCTGCATCGAGGCAGCAGCGGTGAGCAACCGGGCCCGGTTCTTCTCCAGCAGCGAGTGAACCTTCCCGCCGACGAGGGCACCGGACCAGAACGACGCCAGGGCCACCAACGACGCGCCAATCGAGAAGCCGGGCGCCCCGACGAGCGCAAATCCCAGGAACACGACGTTGCCGGTCATGTTGGCGACGAAGACGTGCCCGAGCGCCAGGTAGCTGAAGGCATCCACCAGCCCGGTGACAACTGTCAGGGCCACGAGCAGCGGCGGAAGCGGGCCGTGCCTGCTCTCGCGTTCTGGGACGAGCGTCCCGCGCACGTCCGCGAGAAAGGCGTTCATGGTGACACGGCGCCGTCGGCGTAGACGACCGACAGATCCTCGTCTCCCCGCCCATTGGTCACAGCGCGGTGCCACGACGCGATGAGGCTCTGAGTCAACGCCAGCTCGACTCCGGCCGACTTCGCGGCGGCCAGAGCCAGATCGGCGTCCTTGACGGCGTGTTTGAGCGCGAAGCTCGGCGTGAAGTCGCCGTCCAGCATGTCGCGGCCCTTGTCGTTGGCGTAAGGCGACCCGATCGGTGCCTCGAGGAGCTCGATGATCAGCTCCGGGTCGACGCCGAGAGCGCCGGCGAAGCGCAGCGTCTCCGCGATGGACTCGACCAGATCGACCAGCCAATTGTTGAGCACCAGCTTTGCCCTGCTGCCGGCACCGGCAGGTCCGAGCCAGACCGTCCGCCTGCCGAGGGCATCCAGCACGGGGGCAACGGTCCCTTGGGCTTCGACCGGGCCGCTTGCAAGCACGAGCAAGGTGCCGGCCTCGGCCGGGGCGATGCTGCCCGATACCGGGGCGTCGACGAAGGTCACGCCGTGCGAGCCGGCGAGTCCTGCGAGCTGGTCGGTCCAGTCGATCCCCACGGTACTCATCTGCAGCCAGACGGTGCCGGGCTCGGTGACGGCGAGGGGTCCTTCCGGGTCGCCCATCACGGAGTGCACGGCCGGGCCGTCGGACAGCATCGTGAGCAGGATGTCCGCACCGAGAGCCGTCTCTGCCGGCGAGGCTGTCCCAGTCGCCCCGGCATCGACCAATGGGCCGACCTTGGCGGGCGAACGGTCCCAAACCCTGACGGAGAGCCCGGCGGAGACAAGTCTCGTGGCCAACCGTCCTCCCATCTGGCCGAGGCCGAGGACGGCGACGGTGGGCGACGCGTTCTGCCCAGGCTCCCGTGTAGCCGTATCGCTGTTTGTCATGTATTCCCTTTCCTGCGAGCAGAAAGCCCACGACGACGGCGAGCGTGACATGACGAATTGCCGACGAGGGTAGCGAGATCACCGGGATCTCCGTCTCCGTCGGCGACGACCGGCAAAACGAACCAGTGGGCGGTTCCTCGAGAAGCTGATCGAGGTGATCGCCGCGCGACCGAAGGTCGGCCGCGCAACCTGAACCGAACAGGTCGAGTGGTCTGCCCACCGATTCGCAACGTGTTCTGCTCGTCGGTGACCACCGGCTCCCCACCGGTCGAGAGCCGCGTACCGCCCTGGTGGCTGGTTGGTCTCGTCCCTTGTCCAAGAGAGATCCGCTCGATCCCGTGCCGCAATGTCTCCTGCGGGTCGCTCTGAATGGGCGTCGGTGGCGCGGACTGCTCAGCGGAGGCTGTAGCCTCCGTCGATGACTAGTTCGGTTCCGCAGCAGTAGCTGGACTCGGTGCTCAAACTGCTCAGCGGAGGCTGTAGCCTCCGTCGATGACTAGTTCGGTTCCGCAGCAGTAGCTGGACTCGGTGCTCAAAAGGAAGGCCACCGCGCGCGCGATCTCGACAGGCTCTGCGAAGCGGCCGAGGACGACCCCCGCCTTCCACTGCTCGAACTGGTGAGGCTTCAAGCTGAGCAACGGTGTGTCGACGTAGCCGGGGGAGATGGTGTTCAGCCGGACTCCGCGCGGGCCCCACTCCACGGCGAGGGACTTCGTGAGGGCCGTGACCGCAGCCTTCGACGCGTTGTAGGCGCACTGGTGCTGCGGGAAGTTCACGACGCAGTTCCCCGACATCGAGGCGACGTTCACGATGCTCCCTCCACTGCTGTCCAGCAGTCGGCGACCGAAGGCTTGGCAGCTGAGGAACACGCCTCGCAGGTCCACCGCCAACACGGCTTCGAATTGCTCGATCGGCATCTCCTCGGCCGGCACGTCGTTCTCCACGATGCCGGCACAGCAGACGAGGTCGACGGGCCCAGAGGCGAGCTCATAGCACGAGGAGACCGCTTCGGCCACGCTCGAGCCCACTGTGACGTCGACCGGAAGGGAGCGCACGCCGGGGGGAGGCGCCGGGTCAGTCACGATGTCGAGGCCGAAGACGGTCAGCCCGCGTTCCGCCAGGTACCCACTCAAGACCCGTCCGATGCCCCCGCTTGCTCCGGTTACCGCCACGTGCTTGTTAAGGAACTCCATCTTGTGCTTCTTTCACTTGTCGTTCTCAGTGAATGCAGGCCGAATACAGCCATGAGCGCCGGTCGAATGAGGCGCACTTTGGTCGAGAAGTCACCTTGAGGACGGCACTGGGTCCAAAGGCCTGCAAGACTCGGTAAGAGTCGGGCTCTCACGCCGTGGGGTTGAGCGGGACCGGGCGCCGTGGGCTCTGAAGAGTCTGTCAGGAGGCAGCGGTGGCCGGTGTCAAAGTGGTGACCGACAACGTGAGCGACATCCCCGGTGACCTGCTTGCGCAATACGGCATCGAGGTCGTGCCGCTCGACGTACGACTCGGCACCGGAACTCCCGAGGAGCTGGGCGGCATCACGGCTGAAGAGTTCTGGCGCCGCGTGCGTGCCACGGGCGCCATGGCCGAGACGTCGGCGCCTTCTCCTGGTGCGTTCGCGCAAGCCTTTCTACGCGCTCGCGACGACGGTTTCGATGGCGTGTGCTGTGTGACCTTCTCGTCTGAACTGTCCTCGACTTACCAAGCGGCGTGCCTGGGAGCAAAGGAAGTTGAAGAAGATGTCGCGGTTCGCGTGATCGACTCGCGTTGGGGGACGATGGCCGAGGGGCTATTGGTGCTGGATGCGGCAGAAAGGGCGCGCGAGACACTCGACCTCGATGACCTATGTGACGCGGTGAGCGGGCAAATTGCGTCCCTTCGGGCATTCGGCGCCTTGGACACCCTCGAGTACCTGCGCCGAGGCGGCCGTATCGGCTCCGCACGGGCCTTCTTCGGGTCACTGTTCTCGATCAAACCGGTCATCACCATGAGAGACGGCGTCATCGAAGGCGAGTCGCGTCAACGGACGCGCTCCTCGTCGCTTCGCTACCTCGCGGACAAGGTCGCTGCCGCTCTCCCCATCCGGAAACTCGCAGTCGCCCACGCCGATGCAGGAGACATCGAGGCGTTCCTGACCATGCTGGCGCCCATCTTCCCTCCGGAAAAGACCATCAAGGCGTACATCGGGCCGGTGATCGGCACCCACCTCGGACCGGGGGCCGTCGCGGTGTGCTTCCAGAAGGCGTGAGCGGCCAACTTTCGCGCGCGCGGATCCTGAGCGTGCGGCACCGGCACAGCGTGCCGCGGCCACGAGGCGAACAGGTTCGTCCTTGCACACGCGGGTACGCTCGGAGTACGTCCTTCGATCCGCTCAGCCCCCTGCACCGAGACTTGGAGCTGCTCGCCGCTGACCCGGTGGGGGACCGGGCAGCTTTGACCGGAGCGTAGGCCATGGGGCTTCGGATCCGCCTCGTCGAGCCTCGCCCGGCAGGCCACAACGTCTACGACCGTCTCCTTCTGCCCCGTCTCGGTCTCCCGCTCATGGCCAAGATGCTCGCCGAGTCGGGCCACGACGTCCGCGTCTACTGCGAGACGCTCGCACCGGTCGACCTCGACGACCTTCTCGGCGCCGACCTCGTCGGGATCTCTTCGACGACGGCGACCGCGCCTGCCGCCTACCGTCTTGCCGACTTCGTCGGCACCGCCTCGGTGCCTGTCGTCCTCGGCGGCCCGCACGTGAGCTTCCGTGCCGACGAAGCGCTCGGTCATGCCCCCTACGTCGTGCGCGGCGAGGGCCAGCAGACGATCTGCGAGCTCGTCAGCTGTCTCGAGGAGGGACGACCGCTCGAAGACGTGCCGGGGCTCTCCTTCCGTACCGACGACGGGGAGCCCCGCCACAACCCTGCCCGGCCACGCTGCACTCAGGAGGAGTTCGAGCGGCTGCCGATCCCCGACCTGGGCGTCATAGAGGGCAGTGGACGGATGAACATGAAGCCGCTCATGACCCAGTGGGGCTGCCCCTTCGACTGCGAGTTCTGCTCGGTGGTCGCGATGTTCTCCCGGGCGGTGCGCCACCGGCGCATCGACCAGGTCCTTGCCGAGCTCGAGGGCCTCGGCGCCGAGCGGGTCTTCTTCTATGACGACAATTTCGTCGTCAACAAGGCCCGCACGACAGAGCTTCTCCGCTCCATGCGTGTCGCCGGCCTCACGCCGGCTTGGTCCGCGCAGGTCCGTGCCGATGCGGCCAGGTGTTCGCTCTCGCGTCCGGAGGTCGATCACGAGTTCCTCAGCCTCATGCGCCAGGCGGGATGCCAGATGGTGATGATCGGCATCGAGGCGATCACCGACGAGGGGCTGGCACAGATCGGCAAGCACCAGAGCGTCGCTGCGGTCGAGCAAGCAGTCGGCGCCTTCCATGACCACGACATCGCGGTGCACGGGATGTTCGTCGCCGGGCTCGACACCGACACCGCCGCCAGTGCCCCGGCCACGGCGGACTTCGCCCGGAGGCTGGGCATCGACACCTTCCAGCTGATGGTCGAGACCCCGTCGCCGGGCACCAAGCTGTGGGACCGGGTTACCTCCGAGGGCCGATTGCTGAGCGACGACTGGTCACTGTTCGACGGGCACTACGTCGTGACAGCCCCGGCTCAGATGACCGCCCTCGAGCTCCAGCTCGGTGTCCTCGAGGCGATGCGCCGCTTCTACTCCTGGCCGACGATCCTCGCCTCCGGGCTGGCGAGAATAGTCAGCCACCTGCCCGACCTGACCTCGGCGGCGCGTCCGGCTTTCCTCCTGCGCCTCCCGGCGATCGCCCGCCTCGCCTGGGCGCGGCGTTGGGAGGACATTTCGCCGTTGCTCGACACGGCCCTCCCGGCGCAGGTGCGGGCACGGGTCGGCACGGCGCTCTGGCTCCCGGCCGTTCGCTTTTACGCCCGCCGCCAGCTAGCCGCGTGGCGGGAGCAGGAGGCCTCGCGAGCGCACCTCGAGTTCCTCGCCTCGCTCCCTTGAGCTCCGAGTCCACAGGCCGGTCGCTCCGGCCGGCGGTGTGGGCCGCGCGTCCTGGCCCAGTCAGCCGGCAAGCGCAGTTTCGTAGCTTTGGAGCACGCGCCGGTCGATGGCCACCAGCAGTATCTGTTGCACCGAGGTCTCAAGGGAGCGGAGGGTGCCGACAGCTATCTGGGCAGCCAGCTCCACAGGGAAGCCGAAGGATCCGGTAGAGATGGCCGGGAACGCGATCGAGGTGATTCCGATCTGTTCGGCGACCTCCATGGACCGCCGATAGCAGGATGCAAGCACGTCGGCTTCCCCGTGGTCGCCTCCCCGCCAGACCGGTCCGACCGTGTGCACGATGAAGCGGGCGGGAAGCCGGAACCCCGGGGTGGCCTTGGCGTCTCCGGGGTCGCAACCGCCGAGTACCGCGCAGGCGGCGGAGAGAGCGTCTGAGCCGGCTGCGCGGTGGATGGCGCCGTCGACGCCGCCACCGCCCACGAGGGCGCTGTTCGCAGCGTTGACGACGGCGTCGACCTGGAGCGTGGTGATGTCTGCGAGCACCGCTCGGATCGTCGGTGGCGGCACAGCTCCCCTCATCTTCAGTTCCCGACATCTGCGACAGGATGCAGTGCCATCGAGTTTGCCTCGTCGAGCTGACCCTACTTTCTGCCATGCGTCTGCTCCAGTGAGGCAAGACCTCGTGACAGTAGGCCCGCCCTGCTTCCGCCGAGGACCCCGTGTTGGTCGCGCCGCTGGCTCGCATGGAGGATGATCGCCAGACGTCGATCGGGGTCGCCGGCCCATCAGTCTCGCCCGGGAGCGTCACACCGACCCCCTATCCTCTTGACGCGTCGTCGAGGACGTCCTCGTGCCGGGGGCTCCGTTCGACGAGGCGATCGAGGAGGACCAGAGACCATCAACAATCACGTGAGCCATTTGGAGCTGGACCGGGCAGCCGGTGTACTGCTGGGTTCTGCGGCTGGCGACGCCCTCGGGGCCGCGTACGAATTCGATCGGGTGGGCCCGGTCGACCCCGCCATGGTCGGTGGTGGCAACCTCGGCTGGGAGCCCGGCGAGTGGACCGACGACACCCAGATGGCGATCTGCGTCGCCGAGGAGGCAGCGAAGGGTTTGCTCGACCCGGCCGCCGTCGGTTCCCGTTTCCTGGACTGGTTCAAAGGCGGGCCCCGCGATGTCGGCAACCAGACCCGGGCAGTTCTGTCGGCGAGCCGTTCACCCGCAGTGCTCTCAGCCACGGCCGCCGCGTACTTCCAGGCCCACCCCGGCAGAGCTGCGGGCAACGGCAGCCTGATGCGCACCGGCCCGGTCGCACTCGCTGCGACCGGAAACGACACGAAGCTCGCAGGGCTGGCGAGGAGGGTGTCCGAGGTCACCCACGCCGATCCCTTGACCGGTGACGCCTGCGTTCTCTGGTGTGTGGGCATAGACCGCGCGATCCGCGAGGACCGCCTGGACGGCGTGCGGGACGGCTTGGCCCTTCTCCCCGAGGAAAGGCGCGACTTCTGGGTCGCCACGATCGATGAGGCGGCGAGGAGGCCGCCGTCGTCGTTCAACCCCAACGGGTACGTCGTGACGGCGTTCCAAGCGGCGCTGGCGTCGGTCTTGCAGACCCCTGTCCCTATCACCCAACCGTGTCGGCACCTCCAGGAGGCGTTGCGGACGGTGGTCCGTGTCGGGCACGACACGGACACCATCGCCGCCATCGCCGGTTCCTTGCTCGGTGCCCGCTGGGGCGCAACCGCCGTCCCGGCGACCTGGCAGGCGGTGCTGCACGGCTGGCCCTCCTACCGGGCGGCGGATCTCGTGAGGCTTGCCGTCCTCGCCGTGTCCGAAGGCGGGGACAACCCGACCACGCGATGGCCGTCGGCGGACGACCTCGGTGGCTATTACGGGGACGCGTTCCCAGCCGACCCCATCCACGAAGCGCTCGAGGACGACGACGGCGTCATCGTGGCGAACTGGAGTGGCGCCGCCGAGGTCGAGGTGGATGTCGCCGTGTCGCTGTGCCGGGTCGGTCGCCGACAGATCCACGCGCGGGAGCGCGTCGAGATCCGCTTGCTGGACGAGGATCCTCCCGAGGCCAACCCGAACCTCGAGTTCCTTTTCGCCGACCTGGCTGAGGCGATCAAGGCCTGGAGGGACGAGGGCAAGAAGGTTCTGGTCCATTGCGTGCAGGCCGAGCGGCGCACGCCCGCGGTCGCGGCTGCATACCTCGCGAGCCGCCTCGGCATCTCGGGCGACGAGGCGTTCGAACGGGTCCGGCGAGTCCTGCCCCGCGCCCGGGTGAACCCCGCCTTCCGCTCGGCCTTGGAGAGGCTCTGGCCCTAGGCGTCGTGGGTGGTCGCAGCGGTTGAGAGCGCGTCCGGGCAGTAGCTTTTGGTGGTGCGCGTAGGCGAAATCGACCTGGTCCCGCTCAACGACGGCATCTGCAAGATGCCGCAGGAGTTCTACATCGGGCTGGACTTTGATGCTCACAAGGAGCTGCTGGCCGATGACGGCCGGGTGCACATCCCCATCGGTTGCTTCCTCCTGCGCAGTGGCGACACGACCGTCCTCATCGACGCGGGCCTCGGGGACGTCGAGGTCGAATGGGGGCGGGGCGGGGAGCTGCCGGGGGCGCTCAGAGCCGTCGGTGTCTTACCGGAGGACGTCGACGTCGTGGTGTGCAGCCACCTCCACATCGACCACATCGGCTGGCTCGTCGTGGACGACGCCCCGTATTTCCGGAACGCCGTCGTGCGTTACGGTGCTGCCGACTGGCAGCAGTTCGTAGCCGATGCGGACGCCGACGACCGCCGCCGGCAGATCATGGAGGTTCTCGCCGATGCCGGGCGGCTCGACCCTCTCGACGGGGACATGCTGCACATCGCACCCGGGCTGACGGCGCGCCACACGCCAGGGCACACGCTCGGCCACTACGGTCTCGTCGTGTCTTCCGGCGAGGATCGCGCCGTGCTCCTCGGCGATGCCGTGGAGTGCCCGCTGCAGCTCGAGGAGCCCGATTTCCATACGTTGTCGGACGTGGACCCCGGCCTCGGCGCCCGAACGCGCGAGGCGATGTGGCGCGAGCTGGAAGGCACCGACGTCGTGGTCATAGGCGCCCACTTCCCCGGTCTCCAGTTCGGTCGCGTGCTTGCGGGCACGGGGAAGCGCCTCTTCTCGCCCCTGGCGTGATCATTCGGCACCGGCCGGGTCGGCCTGTTGCCGGACCGGTCAGCCGGGGTTCGGCGGCCCGCCGGGATCGACGACCGTGCCGGGTCGGTGACGGACCGGGAAGTTGACGGAGCGGGCGATGAAGCAGAGCTTCTCGGCGTCGTCGTGCAACGCCCCGGCGCGTTCGCGCATGCCGGCATCGGCGACTGTGACCTCTGGGCGGAGCAGGACCTCCACGAACTCGCCGCTGCCGTCCGGGTTCTCGTTCATGGTGCCCGACGGGGTGTCGCTGTACGAGGTCACGACGATGCCGGCGCTGGCGGCGAGATGCAGGTACGAGAGCATGTGGCATTGGGACAAAGCGGCCACGAGCAGCTCCTCGGGGTTCCAGCGCTGCGGATCGCCTCGGAAGGCCGGGTCGGACGAGCCCGCGATGACCGGCTTGCCAGCGGCGCTGACCTCGTGCTCGCGGCCGTAGGCGCGGTAGCTGCTGGTGCCCGAACCGGTGTTGCCCGTCCATCGCAGTGAAAGCTCGTAGGAGTGGGTGGAGCTCATGGGTCAAGCGTAGGGACGCTGCCGTCCGAGCCCTGCCAGGCTTTCGGACCGACCGTGGGTCCGCAGGGGCGGTGGCAGTGGGTGGATCCGCGACAGACACGAGTCAGCCGGGCCGGGGCGGACCGTGAGCCTTTAGGGGGAGAGCCTGGACCGGATCTGCTCGACTGCTGCCCGCCGTGAGGTCTCGTCGGCTTGCAGCTGCTCGACCACGGCCCGGAGCGCCGCCACTTCTGCCCGGAGCGCCGTGACTTCGTCCACGAGAGCGCGGAGCTCGCCGCTGGTGGACTCCGGGGGCTCGTCCTCACCGGCCGGTCCCTCCAGGTCCGCGACCCGAGCCTCGGGCTCCGGTCCACGCTCGGCGCCCGTTCCTTCGCCTGTGCGGCCGTGGCTGTCAGCGGGCCCTTCCGGCGTGAGCAACTGGATCCAGCGCTCTTCTTTCTGGCCAGGGCGGCGCGCCAGTCGCAGCACGAGCGGCTCGGAACGGGCGGCCATACGCTCCAGCTCGGCGTTGACGGCGATGCCGCCGAGGCGCGTCATCCGCTCGGTCCGGGACCGTAGCTCGGCGACGGTCTGGGGACCGCGCAGCAGCAGCACGGCCATCAGTCCCAGCGCCTCCTGACCGATTCCCAGGTACTCGTCGAGCACCTGGCGGTAACGGGTCGCCGACCCACCGCGCGAGGGGTAGATGAAGCGAACGAGCCCGACCTCCTTCAGCGAAGCCAGTGCCCGCTGAACGGTGCCGTCGTCGTAACGGACCACCGGGTCGCGGTTCGAGGTCTGGTTGCAGGCCGCCACCACCGCGTTGAGGCTCAGTGGGTACTGCTGCGGCGTCGTGAGCTGCTTCTCGATGAGGCAGCCGATCACGCGTCCCTGCTCGAAGCTCAGGCGCATGAGCCGATTCTAGGTCCCAGCAGTTGCCCGACCCGGAGGCACACGGGCTGTCAACCTCTGAGGGCACTGAGCGTAACGACACCTACGACCACCGTCGCGATGCCGAGGACCTGGTGCCGGCGGAGCCGCTCGCCGAAGAGGAAGAACGCAGCGACCGTGGTGATGGCGGCACACTGCGATGCGAGCACGGCGGCGACGGCGAGCTCGTGGCGAGCCCCGAAGGTGTAGCTCACGAGGCCCACCACTTCTGCGACGCCGCCACTCAGCACGAGCGGGAACGTTCGCCGGCTGATCCGCAGCTTCCGGCGGACCAGCAAGGGCGAGGTTATGAGAAGCGTGCCGAAAAGACGCGCCGGCAGGAGCGCCCAGATTATGGGCGCCTCCGTCCCGGCCCGTCCCGTGGCGTAGAGGGTGATCCCGAAGAGGAGCGCCACGGGCACGACCAGGAGGGCCGAGCGGGTACGAGAACCGTCCAGCCGTTTCATCACGTCGATCGCGCTCGAACGGGGGCCCTGTTGGACCTGGGAACCGGCCGAGCCGTCGCCAGGCGGGTCCAGGTGAGCTGCCGCCAGCACGACGCCGATCGTGATCACTACCAGGAGGACGACCGTGCTGGCGGCAAGCGGCGTTCCGAACACTGACGACAGGACGGCTGCCACCATCCCCTCGGTGGAGGCGACTGCGACCACGATTCCGACCGCCACGCGGCGAAACGCAACGTACTCGAGGTGAAGCCCGATGACATTGCTGAGCCCGGCGGTGCACAGGAGAGCGACCGTGTCTCCCGAGAGACGGCTGGGGTTCCCGACCAGCGCGATCGGGACGACGAGGATGCCTAGGCCGAGTGCCATCACCCACGCGAGGGTGGAGGCGGCGCCGATCTCACGGCTGGAGCTCGAGGCGCAGAGCGCCGCGACGGCAAAGCAGATCGCCCCGCCAAGCCCGCCCGCAACCGCGATCAGCACAATGCAGCTCCTCCTCCGACTGGCTCGTACGCGGCTGCGACGGCGAAGCGTACCGGTCGCAGGCCGGCCGCCAACAATCGGCGCAGGTTCCCGGAGCCGATGCGGCGCCGGGTTCGGGACGCCGGCCACATCCATCGGGGCGGCGGAGAAGCTCTACCGTATTCCCATGGGCTTGAGCGGCTTCGACTTCGAGCTGGAGGAGGCCACGGGTCTGATCCGAGAGCTGACGGCCCTGGCAAAGGTCATAGAGCTGAAGCCCCGGATCCATCACGCTGAGGAAAGCGAGGAGATCCATACTGTTCGCACGGAGGCGACCTACCGAATCTCGTGCCAGCTGTCGGGCAACGACGAGGCAGTCCGCATATTGGCCGACCTGGAACCGGAGATCGGCGTGGCGGCGGTTCTGGACCACGGCCGTAGCGTCAGGTTCCGGCGTTCGCACCCTAACCCGGCGGCGCCGCTGTCACATGGTCGGGATCTCCCATGAGCGTCGACCGCGCCACGGGCGACGTGCGGTGGGGCATCCTGGGGGCGGCGCATATAGCCGGGCAGCAGTTCCTCCCGGGTCTGCGTGAGGCGGGAGGCGGCCGGGCGACACTCGTCGCCAGCCGGGAACGTGACCGGGCACAAGCGTTCGCCAACCTCCACGGCGTTGACCACGCCGTGGAGGGCTATGACGCCGTGGTCGACTCGCCTGACATCGACGCGGTGTACGTCGCCCTGCCCAACTCCCACCATGCCCGCTGGACCCAACGTGCTCTCGAGACAGGCAAGGCGGTCCTGTGCGAGAAGCCGCTCTGTGTCGGGTCGGCACAGACGGCGGCAGTGCTGGAGACCGCCGCCACAACGGGCTCGCTGCTGTGGGAGTCATTCGTTTTCCCGTTCCAGGCCCAGCACCGGCGACTTCTGGATCTGCTGGCGGGCGGTGCCATCGGCGAGGTCCGCGAATTGGCGAGCATGTTCTATTTCAACCTGTCGCGATCGGAGGACATCCGACTCTCGGAGGAGCTAGGCGGTGGCGCTCTCGCAGATGTCGGTTGCTACCCCATCCGCCTTGCCCAGGAGGTCCTCGCCACACGCGATCCGTCAGCCGGCGACGTCGTGGGTTACTCCACGGGCAACGGCGCGGTCGAGACGGAGGCGACGGCGATCGTCGACTACGGGCGCCAGCGGCTCGTGCTCGGCTGCGGATTCGGGCGCGCCCTTGACACCTTCACCCGTGTGCTCGGCACCGAGGGGCAGATCCACCTGACCAACCCGTTCCACCCGAGGCCGGCCGACACCCTCGTAATGCGCAGAGACGGGGAGGAGACCGTCGAGCACCCGACCGTGGACGCGCGCTCTTTCACGGCTGCCCTACGACATATCCATGCGGTGCTTCACGAGGAGGAGGCACCGGTGCACCTCGCCGAGGAGTCGTCGTTCAGGACCGCAAGGACTCTCGAAGTCGTCGCTTTGGCCTGCTCGGCGTGAGCCCGATCCGCGACGGATGCGAGGCCCCGGCGACCGATGATCTGACGATCCGAGCACTGGCGGGATCCGTAGGCGATCATCGCCACGGTTGGCAATCCGGGTCAGGGAAGACAGCTCATCGACCAACCGGCGTCTCTTCAGGTCTGCTGGGAGCGGTGTGCGGTGATCCAGGACATTCCCCACGGATCCCGGTTCAACAGCAGATCGGTGGCCTTGACGGAACGCACGAGCTGTGGCGAGCGGGCGTCCATAATCGCGCTCGTCAGGCCGGCCTCGATCGCCATGGCCAGAAAGGCCGCCCCGATGGTCTCGCGGTCGGGCATCCCGAACGACACGTTGGAGGCCCCGGCTATCAAGTTCGTCCCCAGCTCCTCTTTGATGAGCGAGATCGTGTCCAAGGTCTTCTCCGCAAGTGACGTGTCCGACCCGATCGGCATCACGAGCGGGTCCAAGACGATGTCTTCGACCGCGATGTCGTAGCGATCTGTGGCGACCTCGACGATCTTGCGGGCGAGATCCAAGCGTCGCTTGGGCTGGTCGGGGATCTCCTTCTCGTCGTTGGGCAGAGCTATGACCGCCGCGCCGTAACGCTTGACGAGCGGAAGGACCGCTTCGAGCCGCGCGTCCTCGGCAGTCACCGAGTTGACGAGCGCCTTTCCCTCGTAGGCAGCCAGTCCGGCATCGAGCGCCTCGACCATCGACGAGTCGATACAGAGGGGGAGGTCGGTCAAGACCTGCAGCATTTTCACCGCCTTTGTCATCAGCCCGACCTCATCCGCGAGGGCGGCCCCCATGTTGACGTCCAGCACCATGGCGCCACCGGCCACTTGCTGGGCGACGTCGATCTCTACGCGGGACAGGTCACCAGCTCGGAGCTGTTCCTGGAAGAGCCTGCGGCCAGTCGGATTGATGCGCTCACCGATGATGCAAAACGGCTGATCGTTACCGATCACGACTTCTTTGGATGCCGAGCGCAGGATCGTGTGCATGGTGCTTCCTCCTTGTCCCCTGTAAGCGATCGAACGAAATCACTTCGCTCGAGGCCTCCTAAACGGCGACTTGCGGCGGCATCCGCTCGCCTCTCTCGGCGCGCCGGAGTCCCGAGCCGCTCGCACAAGCGAGGATCCCACCGCAGAAACTGATCAGGTGCAGTCCGGCGGTTCCGGGCAGATAGGCGGCATCGTCAGCGAGCTCACAGGCGATCTCGAAACACTCGGCCTCGGGCTCGGTCAGGCAAGGCGCTCTCCCGACAGGCGCGTGTCCGCCAGCCGGTGTACCGCGACCAGGTGAGGAGTTCCGCCGCGGAGCCCGCGCCGCTCTTGAGACGCCCCCGCACTCGCCGCCGTCTTGATCGATGTCGGCACGCTGTGAGACTGCTGGGCCGTGTTGCTCACTCCGCAAACGGTCTTGACGGGCCGCTCACTGTCCAGCTCGCCTGCACCGAGCGCGTAGCGGACAATTTCAGCACGTGTGTGCAGTCCGAGCTTCTGCATGATTCGACCCCGGTGTGTCTCGGCAGTGCGCACGGACATGAAGAGCAGCTTCGCGATCTCCTGATTTGTGTACCCGAGCGCGAGCAGGTGCAACACCTCGTGCTCGCGATCAGATAGCGGGTCTGCTTCGGCGGCCGCGAGGCGCGCGCCGAGTTGAGGATGCAGGTACGGGTGCCCGCTGGCAACTTCCCGGATCGCGTGCACGAGCTCGGTGTCGGCGGCTTCCATGAGGAGATAGCCGGTAGCGCCGGTGCTAAAGGCTCGCCGCACGTAGGCGGGGTCGTCGTACTGAGAGAGCACCAGCACTTGCGTCTCAGGAGCGGCCTCGGCGATCTCGAGCAGTGAGTCGAGCCCATTGCGGCCGGCCATCACGACGTCAAGAAGTAGCACCTCGGGACGACACGCTCGCAACTCGTCGACGGCCTCTTCCGCGCTTACAGCCTCGCCGATCACTTCCAGGCCGGGCTCCTCCTCGAGCAGTCGCCGCAGGCCTGCGCGCACAAGCGCCTGGTCGCCACAGACCAGTACCCTGATGCAGTCCTCCATAGATGAACCAGCCCCCTTCCCTCTCATGTGGGTGCACGCTCTGGCTCAGACCAGAAGTCGCTGGTAGCCGATCCCCCCTGCTGCTAGGTCCTATAGCGCGATGTTGTTTCCTTCACCTTTTAGTATTATTATATGATTGTAGGGCGATAATATCTGAGTGGGGTTAGCTTGTCAAGGGTGTCCAACGAAGGACCACGAGGGCCCGCTAACCGCGAGCCGAGGACCAACATGAGTGAGCAAGGCGATCCGCTTTTGAGCCCACCGTACGGACGCGGGTTGCACGGTGGCGTAGTGACAACCCTCGGCCGTCAGATTGTGGGTGGCTCTTTTCAGCCTGGCGACGTGCTGAACATGGAACGACTCGAGGAGGACCTCTCCGTCAGCAGAAGCGTGTTGCGGGAGGCGGTTCGCGTGCTCAGTGCAAAGGGCCTGCTCGAGGCACGTCCCAAACGCGGCACCATTGTGTGCCCTCCGCCCCAGTGGAACCTGCTGGATCCCGACGTCATCGTGTGGAAGGTTCGCAACGGCGCTGACGAGCAATACCTGCGGAACTGGGAAGAAGTCAGGCAGATCATCGAACCACAGGTCGTGCGACTCGCCGCGACCCGTCGAAGCGACAAGGACTTAGCAGTGATGCGTACGGCTCTCGAGAGGCTCTCCGAGGTTTCTGCGGCAGCTCACCGCAAGACCGCTGATTACATCACGGCCGACTTGAAGTTTCATCACGCCATTTTGCTGGCCACGCGAAACGACCTATTGGTGCAACTGGGCGCAATCATGGAGAACGCTCTCAGGCAGCGTGACGCATTGGTCCACCGGGGCAGCTTCAACAGGGACGCAACCTTTCTCGACCACCACCGGTCCGTATTCAGGGCGATAAGCGAACAGGATGAAGAGGGTGGTGAGCGAGCCATGCAGGCGCTCCTTGCCCACGCGTCCACGGTTCTCGAAAACGTACTCGCCGCGAAGAACCGGCCCAGCAAGAAGTCACTTGGTGCAGTGGAGGTTACGGCCTAGTACAGACCATGGGCACGGCACGTATCCGGGGTCCCCAAGGTGAGTGGAACACCCCGCTTCTAGCCTTGCTGGCACGGCGTTTCGCGGTGCGGAGGTTCCGGGGGGCACGTGATCCGCAGCTACCGGGTGAAAGTGATGCCCACCGGCGCCAAGCACCGCCGCGCCAGGGGAATGCTCGTGGCTGCTGGGGCGCCTGGTCGTTTTGCATCGGCCCTTTCCATGAACGCGTCCGGGCCGGGCTCCCCGACGTCGACTCCCTCATCCAGCTCTGACCCGACGAGAAGGTCACGGGCCCTTCGGGGACCTGAGCGCAAAGCTGTTGTGTGGGCGGCGCCCAAGTAGACGTAGTTCGCCATGAGACCGGTACGCCTTGCGCCCTTGAGCCCAGCGGCGCGCTTTACCTCTGGACCCGTGCCGAACCGCCCCGCGCGAGGTCCCGTACTTGCTGGAGCGTGGCCATGGTCGTGTCGCCGGGGAACGTCGTGAGCAGCGCTCCATGCGCCCAGCCGAGATCGACCGCGTCCTGCGGTTCCTCACCCGCCAGCAGGCCGTAAAAGAGTCCTGCCGCGAAGCCGTCCCCGCCGCCGACGCGGTCGAGCACGTCGAGATCGCAGGTTGGTGACTGATATGTCTTGCCGTCGATCGAGGCGACCGCTCCCCAGCGATGCCGGCTGCTCGAGGCCACGTCCCGAAGCGTTGTGGCGGCGACTTTGATCTGTGGGTAGCTGTCCAGAACGCCCGCGATCATTGCGACGAAGGCGTTCGAGTCGAGAGCAGATTCACGCCCGACTTCGGGGCCAGGGATGCCGAGCGCTTCTTGCAGGTCCTCCTCGTTCCCCACCAGGACATCGACGTTCTCGACAATGCGACGGAAGACCGGCACCGCCTGTTCGCGACCGCCCCAGACGTTCCAAAGCTTCTGGCGGTAGTTGAGGTCGAAGGAGACGACGGCCCCGGCTGCCTTGGCAGCTCTCATCGCTTCAATGATGAGCTCGCTCGTCGTGGCCGACAGCGCGGCGAAGATCCCGCCGCTGTGGAACCAGCGCACGCCTCCCTGGAAGATCTCGCCCCAGTCGAAGTCTCCCGGTCGCAGCTCTGCAGCCGCCTCGTTCGCCCTGTTGTAGAAGACGACCGGGGCACGCACGCCGTATCCGTGGTCGCTATAGACGGTCGCCATGTTCGGTCCTGTGACGCCGTCGTGGGCGAAGAACTTGTAGAACGGCGTAACCCCCTTTGCCCGGACCACTTCGGCGATCAGGTCTCCGATCGGGTAGTCGACCATCGCGCTCACGATCCCGGTCTTGAGTCCGAAGCAGTCGGCGAGGTTCGCGGCCACGTTGAACTCGGCACCGCTCACGTGGATATGGCACTCCGTAGCCTTCCGGAACGGGATCACGCCCGGGTCGAGGCGATGGTTGAGGGCCCCGAGAGCGACGAAGTCCAGAGCGGCTCGTTCCTGGATGTTCAATCCATACTTGATTGTTGAGGAGCGGTTCATTCATCCAACTCCGGCGATGAGTTGCTTGGCTTGCTCGGCGGCTTCTCCGGCGTCGCGGCCGTAACCGTCAGCTCCTACGGATCGCGCGTACTCCTCGGTGATCGGGGCTCCGCCGACCATCACCCTAACCCGGTCGCGCAATCCAGCGTGCTCGATCGCTTCGATCACCGTCTTCATCGCGGGCATTGTTGTCGTCAGCAGAGCCGAGAGCCCTATCAGGTCGGGGCTGTGTTCCTGGATAGCCTCGACGAAGCGCTCGGCAGGGACGTCGACACCGAGGTCGTGTACGGTGAAGCCGGACCCCTTGAGCATGATGGCGACAATGTTCTTGCCGATGTCGTGGACGTCGCCTTTGACCGTTCCGATCACGACCGTGCCACGCGAGGCGATGTCTGCCTTGGCCATCAGCGGCTCGAGGATGGTGAGCCCCGTTTGCATGGCACGGGCCGCGAGGAGCATTTCCGGGACGTAGATCTCGCCGCGGCCGAACCGTTCGCCAACGACGCCCATGGCCGCGATCAGGCCCTCATTGACAATCGTTCCTGGCGCGACGCCTTCGGCGAGGGCGGCCTCGGTGAGCGTTTTTGCTTCTGGCGCGTTGCCCGCGATCACCGCATTGATCAGCTGTGGCAGGTCCATGTCCTTCTCCTATCGTGTTCGTCCTCCAGGACTCCGCGAGCCGGTATGCCAGCTCTATGAAGTGGGCGTCCTCGGCCTCGGTTGGAGTTCAAAGAGCGAGGCGATCTCGCAAGCGCGCCAGAGCAGACGGGAGTACTCGAACCGGCGTGAAGCGTTCCAAGAACAACAAGCGCGGCGTTGCGCCAGCGAGGTCTCGGGTTCGCCCGACAGTCCTGGAAATGTCGAAGAGCCTGACGCCGGCGGAGTCGCGGTGAAGAGGACGGTGTGCCCAGCACCGCACCGGACTTGCACACGTTCGAGGTGCCCAGCCGGGATGGGCGGGGCAGCTCAGAGGACATGCCCGTCGATGCGTCGAGCAACCCACTCAACCCGCTCGATCAGGTTGTTGCCGAGCACCATGTCGCTGACGCCGAGAATTATCGGAGCATCACCGACCGTTTCCAGGACATGGTCTACGAATTCGTGCAGCTCCTCTTCCGGCGATCGTTCCTCGAGCAGCGGCGAGGGGATGATCCCCCACATGACAGGTGGTCCACCTCCGACCGACTCCCACAGCTCATCGAAGGTGCACTGGGTCAGCGGTGCTGGCGAGATCGACTCGATCACGTCAAGCCCGGTCTCCCGGAGCTGGCGCAGCAGAGGCTTCATCTCCCCGTCAAAATGACTGCCGACCTTCTTTCCTTGGGCGTGATAGAGCTCCGAGTAGCGCTGGTACTCCGGGATCGCGAATTCGGCGAAGAGTATCGGATTCGTCATGTGGCCCGTTACGTTGTCGCCGAACTCGACGTAGGGAACATCGAGTCCGGAGAGCACGCCGGCGGTTTCCACTCGCAGTTCGTCGATCGTGGCGAGGAGGGCATGGATCCGCGACGGATCGTCGTTGAGCCCGTAGAAAGTGCCAACTTCGCCGACTAGGTCGATGAGCACCTCCTGGAACGGGATCCGGTCGATCCGAGGTATGACGAAGCCGAAGTCGCCGATATCTGCCTCCGCCTCCCGGATTCGGTCGAAGCGAGGGATCACTTCGATGTGTTCGATGATCCAGCGGACGGTGTCGAAGTCCTTCGGCTCCTTGATCGGATGCTCGTCAAGGTAGGGCGACTGCGCCCAGGTGACCGCCTCGGGGAGCATCACCTGCCGTAGGGAGATCCTGCCGATCGGCGTCGCGAACTGGAAGGTCGTTGCTCCGGGTCTGTCAGCTTTGACGAGGTCCTCCATGACCGGCCAGCGAGAACTCAAGGGGTCCGTTTCCCTGCTGACAGCCTGGCCGTCGACCGAGATGGTCAGCTCGACACCCCGCAGGCAGAAGTCGTGCGGGACGACGAACTTCAGTTGGCCCATCCCCACCTTGCGGTGCGACTCGATCAGAGAGAGTCCCTCGAATTCCGCGGGTAGCCGGCCTTGGCGAATCAATGCTGTGTGCCACAGCTCGAGCCTGTCGCAGAAGGGGATCCGGTCTGGTTTGCGCCCTTGCATGACCGCCAGCACGCGGTCATGCACCGACATCGCCTTCTCGCTCTCTCCCATTAAGTCCTCCCTAGCACCTGTAGTGCGTTGGGCAGCACGCTCAGCTCTGCCACGCACGCCCGTTCGGGAAGGCTGAGAGCGAAGAGGATCGTCGCTGCGACGTCTTCCGGCTGCAGGCACTGCTCGCGCATCTCCTGCGAGGGCGGCTCGGGGCGTTTGTCCAGTATCTCGGTCGACACCATGGCCGGGAGGATCGAGGTGAAGCGGATGCCTCGCCCGTGTTCCTCGAGTGCCACGGCGCGCACCAAAGCGTTCACGCCGGCTTTGGATGCTTGGTAGGCCGGGCCTGAGACGTCCGGCCACAGAGCGGAGACGCTGGACACGACAACGACGTGTCCACGGGTTTGACGCAGCTGCGGCATCGCCGCCCGGAGACATGAAAAGACGCCGGTGAGATTTGTCTCCAGCAGCAGACGCCAGCCAGCGTCGGTGAGCTCATCCATGTGCCGGTCGGGGATATTCGTGCCCGCACAGCAGACGAGAGTGTCGAGCGGCGATTTCGCACCGATCCGCTCGACGATCGTCTCGACGGCGGCCGGGTCAGTGACGTCGAGTTGATGGACCGAGAGGAGTCCCGTGGCGAGCCTCTCGGTGCCGAGGCGCTTCTTCGCGAGAGGAGCACGGAAGTCTGCCGCGTGGACGCGGGCGCCGGCATCGACAAGGGCTCCAGCCGTGGCGAGCCCTATCCCGCTGGCCGTGCCCGTGATCAGGACGACGCGACCTTTGAAAGTTGCGGGCCCGATGTTCATTGCGATACCCCTTCGGTAGGTTCGAGGATTACTTTCATGAGACCTGAGGTGCTCGAGCGCAGCCTCTGAAACCACTCGGCACCCTGCGCGAGCGGTGCCACGGCACTGATCAGTGGATCGACGTCCACTCTGCCTGAGCTCAGCAACTCGATGCACTCCGGGTACTCGCCAGCAGATGCACACGAGCCGTAGAGGGTCAGTTCCCGGGTGACGGCCGCCTGCAACGGCAATTCGACCAGAGGCGAGAAATTGCCGACAAGGCCGATTCGGCCCCCCTTGCGAACAGACGAGATGGCCGTTTGGATCGAGGCCGACATTCCGACTACTTCGAGTGCAAGGTCCGCCCCGATACCGCCTGTTCGTTCGAAGATGGCTTTCGTGACAGTTTCCGCTTCACCGCAGACCGTCTCGGCACCGAACTGTTCGGCCAGCGCGAGACGACTTGGATCGATGTCGACACCGATCACACGCTGACACCCGTAGGCGTGCAGCACCTGCACGACGAGAAGCCCGACCATTCCTGTACCGACCACAACTGCCGTGTCTCCAGGTGAGACGCCGGTGCGCCGGACAGCGTGGACCGCGACCGAAAGCGGCTCGAGCATCGCCGCCCGCGCGAAGCTCACCCCGTCCGGGAGCTGGAAGAGGATGCGAGCAGGCACCGCGATGTACTCAGCGAAGGCGCCATCCCGGCGGTACTCCTCGCAGGAGACACCGAGCACTCGCCGGTCATCGCAGAGGTTGACCTGATCCTGAAGGCAAAAGCGGCACTTGCCGCAGGAGACGGTCGAGTCGAACGTGACGTGATCGCCTTCGTCCCAACCGCTTACGCCCGCTCCGAGTTTCGTGATGACACCGGTGGCTTCGTGGCCCATCACCAGCGGCGGTAGCCGCCGCCCCGTGCTCCCGTCCATGCCGTGAACGTCGCTGCCGCAAATCCCACATGCACGTACCTCTACCAGGACCTCATCGTCCGACGGCTCGGCAATAGGTACGTCGCCGTATTCGAGCTGCCCGGGCGCGGTAAGTATCAAGGCTTTCATCATTCTCAAGTCTCACAACCCGACGCAGTGCAGGCATCCGTAATTGTTCCCACTCTGCTTGCGTATACGCGCCTTCCGCGGGTTGTCGCCAGCTCAGGGACCGCTATTCTCTCGGCCGCGTCGTGCAGGCGGCGATTACCAATCCGCCAGGCTACCGTCACTGTGCCGCCAGAGCGGCGTCCTCCATTTGTGCCCCGTCTCGGCCGCGTTTCTGACGGCCAACTCGTCGATCTCGATGCCCAATCCGGGTCGTGTGAGTCGAGGAACGTAGCCGTCGGCCTGCTGCAACGCACTCGCGTCGACCAGGTAGTCGACCAGACCGGTTCCACCGTAATGCATGCCGAAACTCTGCTCTTGAATAAGGAAGTTCGGAGTTGCGAGGTCCAACTGCATGCTGGCGGCAAGCGCGACCGGCCCGAGCGGACAGTGCGGAGCAGTCAGGGCGCCGTGCAACTCTGCCTGAGCGCCGATCCGTCGCACTTCTGAGATTCCGCCGGCGTGGGAGACGTCAGGCTGGACGACCGCGATTCCCGCGTCCAGAACGGGTTCGAAGTCCCAGCGGGAGTAAAGGCGTTCCCCGCAGGCAAGCGGTATCGAAGTGCTGGCGACAAGTCGAGGGAGGCAGCGGGTGTGCTCTGGCGGGACCGGCTCCTCGACGAAGAGGAGATTGAGCTGTTCGAGCTCAGCGAGAAGGCGGCGCGCCATCGGGACCGACGCCCGGCCGTGGAAGTCGACCGCCAGGTCGCGCTCGGCGCCGATGGCCTCCCGCACTGCTTGAACCCGTGCGACGACGTGTAGCAGCTCCGACTGGGTGGCGATGGCGGCGAGACGTCCCGTGAGGTTCATCTTGAGCGCTGTGAAGCCCTCATCGATCCGTGCGAGTGCCTGCTCGGTCGCTTGCGCCGGTTCGTCCCCACCGATCCATGCGTAGACGCGAATACGGTCGCGAACGGGGCCACCCATCAACTCGTGCACCGGCGTCCCGCGAACCTTGCCCGCGATGTCCCAGAGCGCTTGGTCTATCCCGGCGACCGCGCTCGAGAAAACGGGACCGCCTCGGTAGAAGCCACCTTTGGTCAATACCTGCCAGTGATCCTCGATCAGCAGCGGATTGGTCCCGACGAGATGTTCGGCGAGGGCGTGCACAGCAGTCTGGACGATCTCGGCGTGACCTTCGAGATCGGGTTCTCCCCACCCTACGACACCCTCATCAGTCTCGACCCGAAGGAATAGCCAGCGCGGCGCTACGAGGAAGGTCTCGACACGGGTGATCTTCATAGTCACCTCGCGCGCACAGGGCGGCACATGACCTGCGCCCCGCCCGAGTCAAGGCTCACTCCGCAGTGCCTCGGGCGTCTATTGCAGAGCGGACATGGGTGTGATGCGATGCGAATCGTAGAAGCGTCAGGGCTCGTACCCCGAAGTCTCCGTGTCTTGTATACCAACCGCATCCGTAAAAACTACCAGCCCCTATCGGGGCTTCTCCTGATGCCTGGGCGGTTGTCGCGGTGCTTAGGTCGGGAACGTAGACACGAACCGATCGCAGAAGCAGTCAGTCAGCTATCACCATGACGCTTAGTTCTCGGGAGCGCGTGCTGCGGACGGTCCATCACGGAACAGCAGATTGTTTGCCCGTGGGACCGTTCATGTACGACCTCGCGGCGGTTGCCTCCGGTGTCGCCTTGCGCGACTACTACCTCGACGCGAGCGCGATGACCTGGGCACAGCTGCGGCTGCAGGAGCTTGTCGGCCAGGACGTCATATGCGTAGGCGCTGACAACTTCTACATCGCCGAGGCGTTCGGGTGCGAGACCTCGCGGACCGACGACGAACTCCCTTCACTCGTCGCTCCGCCGCTCAGCTCGATCGAGGAGGTCTACGGATTAGAGGTGCCGGATCCGATGACCCAGGGGCGTATGCCGCTCATGCTCGAGGCTATCGAGCTGTTGCGGCATGCGGTCGGCGACGAGGTCGCTCTCCGTGCACCCGGTACAGGGCCGTTTGCCCTCGCTTCGTATTTTGTGGGGACGCAGCAATGGCTGCTGGACGTTGCGTTAGCCGAAGCCGGGCTCGACGAAGGCAAGGAGGCCGCGGTTCATCACGCGCTGGGCCTCGCCGCGGCAGCACTCATCGCCTTCGGAAACGCCTGTTTCGATGCGGGCGCGGACTTGATCCAGTGTGGCGACTCGCTCGCCTCCTGCAACGTCATCTCGCCGCGAACCTATGAACGCTACGCGTGGCCTTACCAGAAGAGGGTCTTCTCCGAGTGGCGCGAACACGGGATCAGCACTGGACTCCTGCACATCTGCGGGGACAGCAGCAAGGTACTCGAGCTCTATCGCGACACGGGCGCAGGACTGATCGAGATCGACAGCGCCGTCGATCTCGCTGAGGCTGCCCGGCGCCTCGAGGGGAGCGCGACGATAGTCGGCAACGTCGACACGGTGAGCGAGCTCCTGCAGGCGGACCCTGGCCAGACCGAGGCAGCCGCGCGGCGGTGCATCGAACAAACCTGTGGGCGGAACTTCATTCTCGGCTCGGGATGCCTCGTCCCGCGCTACACCCCGATCGAGAACGTACGGACACTTGCGCGCGTGGCGCACGAGCACCGTTACTGAAACGCAGTTGCCGGACCTCTCAAGGCCAGGCGCGTGCCAGCAGCTCGCTGAAGGCCTCTTCGCTCTCGACGAACTTGTCGGACACCATTACGTAAAGACCGTCGCGCGGCAGCTGCCCGGCCACGTCGCACAGTTCGTCGAAGTATGCATCGACGAAGAGGATCAGCCGTGTACGTTCCAGGATCTCTTGCATCACGGGTACTAGGGAATACAGCGATGGCCCATTTGCCTCTACCGTCAGTTGGACACCGGCAAGCCCGGGAATCTCGAGAATGTGGCGGTAGTGGGCGTAACCCGTCGAATGGACATGAAAGAACGTATAAGGGGCGAGGTGTTCGACGAGTCGCACCTCGTGTTCGAAGAAGAGGTCACGGAAGAGTTCCGGCGACGCGAGCCCCATCATGTCCTCTTGTATGGTGACCGTCGGGCCCGGAGCCCAGTAGCCGTAGATGTAACCGTAACCGCCGAACTTCGGCGGGACGAGTTCGAAGTGCATATCAAGGACATCACGCGTCAACGCGCCCACTCGCTCGAGTGCCGTCGTCACGAGGCCGGGAGCATCGTAAAGGTCCAGGAAGAAACCGTTCAGACCGCGAAGCGCTGCGATCACGTCGGAGTGACCTCGAAGGATCGACGGGCTCACAAAGCAGTCTGCCGGACATGTCGCGACCAGTTCGAGTGTCTGGCTCCGAAGGCACTCGAGCCAACCGTTGTCTGCAGGAATCGGGACCGACGCAAGGTCTTCGACGCGCGCGACAAAGTGCGCACCCGAGAGCGACCCCGAAGCGTACGGGACGTGACAACCGCTGATCGCCTCGAACCAGGGAATAGCACGCCATGGGGCGTTGTACGGCAGCCAATCATCGCTGAAGACTCTGCGCCCGAAGCTGGCGTCCTCATAGTCCGTGCGGACTAACGATCCCGTGACATCCTCCGGTCGGACCTCTTCTTTCGCAAAGTCGGCCTTGAGGTATTTCACCGGCAACCAACTTCTATCGGGTGAGATGCCGACGGGTGGCCGGTCGACGAACTCGCGGTCCCATAGCCCCCGGCGAAAACGGTCGATGCTCTCTACAAACTGGTCAGGATGCTTGATACCGACCGTTCTAGCAGAAGAGACGAGATCCCTCCAGTGCTCAGGCCACGGGGCGCGCGATCTCGGGCGCTCGTTTCTGACCAACGGACCGGTTGTTCGCTATCCGTCCCGAGTTCTCAGGTTCCGGTGCGGGCTGCCTCGCACATGGCGACGATGTTCTCCGGGGGCACGTCGGCGAGGATGTTGTGCACCGGGGCGATCACGTATCCGCCCTTGTCTCCGAACTGCCGGATCCGGAGTGCGACCTCGCCGGCAACCTCCTCGGGCGTGCCGCGCGGCAGGGTCGTCTGTGTGTCGATCCCGCCCCAGAACGCAAGCTGCTCGCCGTAGCGTTGCTTGACAAGCTCGGGGTCGGCAAAGGCGCTGACCTGGACGGGGTTGAGTACATCCACGCCGATCTCGATCAGGTCATCGAGGAGGGCGACAACATTGCCATCGGAGTGGAAGAAGATCTTCGCGTCCGTGTACTGCCTGATGAGAGCGAAGTAGCGGCGGTGGAAGGGTTTGATGACCTTGCGGTAGGTGGCGGGCGACATCATCAGAGACTGCTGGGTCGCGAGATCGTCGGCGGTGCGTACGACGGTCAGGTATGGCCCGGCGATCTCGAGAAAGCGACGGGTTACGGTGCTGACGATCGCGAAGAGCTTCTCGAGCAGTGCAGCCATGAACTCTTCGTCGGCGACGAGGTCGATCAGTGCCCGCTCGAAACCGAGGAGGGTGAAGGCCGGCTCCCAGAGGCTCTTGTAGCCGCAGTCGCCCATCAGAGCGAAGCGTGTCGTCCGGTGCAGCCGTTCGACCTCGTCGGCAAGGCCCTCATATCGCCATGGGTCATCCGGGTCGGGCCATGGGTAGCGATCAAGATCGTCGAGGGTTGCCTCGCGAAGCGGGAAAGTTGCCTGCTCCCAGTAGAAGCCGCCCGGGAACTGGACCTGGTGCCAGGTCACGCCCAGCTCGTCGAGAAGCGTCCCGGGATCCCAAGCGGGCTGTTCGCGGGCTGGAGGACCAGACGGGCCACTCCCAGTCCGGAGCACAACCGGGCGCACATCGCTGCCAAGGCGAATGAGTGTTTCCTCGTCGAGCCGCGCGACACGGAAGGTCTTGTTGAGTACCGCGGTTGGGGCGGAGATGCCGAGATACTCCTTCAGACGCTCGTACGCTTCGATCGAGAGACTTGTGCTCTGTCCGCCGCCCACATCGAGCGGGACCCGGTCGGGATCGCTGTGGGCGAGGGCCGCCTCTACACGTTCGCGCGACGTCATTTCTTGCATAGTTGGGCTCCTTGAAGTCGAGATTCCCCACAGTTGCGCGCCGCCTGCAGGCTGGGTTCCGCCAGCAATCGCATTGCCAGCAAGGGGCTAGCATCGGATCGCAGGCCATTCCCGAGGTCGAGCCGCGAAACCCTATAACTCGACACCGCAAAGAACCCGATAGGAGAGACATGAGCACGGATCAGGATCCACCCCGGCGGCTTGCGGAGGGACTTGCCTGGCCCGAGGGCCCGAGCGTGCTTCCCGACGGTCGCGTTGTCTTTGTTGAGTGCTATCTGAGCCGGCTGAGCGTGTGGGCACCGGACGGAACCGTCGAGCAGTACGCCTACACCGGTGGGGGACCGAACGCGACGGCGCTCGGAGCCGACGGCTGCATCTATGTGACCCAGAACGGAGGCGTCGTCGGTCCCTGGGTCGCAGAGGACCGGCGTCCCGGCAGCATCCAAAGAGTGACCACCAGCGGGCATGTCGAGGTCATCGCGACCGAGATCGACGGCATCGCATTGCGCGCTCCGAACGACCTTGCCTTCGGGCCCGATGGGAGGTTGTACTTCACCGACCCCGGAGGTAGTTACGATCCCGTCACACGCCCCGACCCCGGCCGCATTTTCGCACTCGCGCCCGGCGGAAAGGGAGAGCTCGTGGCCGAACTCGAGCCCGTGTACCCGAACGGGATCGTGGTGGAAAGAGACGGCAGTGTCGTATGGGTCGAGTCGTACGAAGGCAGTGTCAAGCGTTGGAAGCCCGGCGGTGAAGCGCGCGAGCTCACTGTCCTGGCTGCCGGCCACGCACCCGATGGGCTTGCCGTGGCCGACAACGGCAGCTTGTACGTGACGACGACCGCCAGTGGTGGCATTGACGTGCTCGCACCCGACGGCGTGCACATCGGTTTCGTGCCAGTTGGCGCGGTGCCAACGAACTGCGCCTTTGCCGGCTCGACGCTCTATGTGACCGATGGCGGCCATCAAGGTGCTTCGGCAACGCCCGAACACGCGGGCGTGTTATGGGCCGTCGAGGTCCAAGTCACGGGTCAGCCCCTGTTCCCTGGCACCATCTGAGCCTTGCGGCGACATCGGATCAGATTCGCGACCGAATGCTCGGTTCGCGCGCGTAGCTGGCAACCATGATGAGGATCACGAGCCCGAGCCCGACCTGCTGGGCGGCGACGTCGAAGCCGTAGCCGATCAGGATCGTCTGGATCTGTATGAGCATCAGGGCGCCGAGCACGGTGCGGACGTAGTCGCCACGTGCGCCGAGCAGCGAGGTGCCACCGATGACCACGCTCGCGATCGATGTGAACAGATAGGGCTGACCGATGTTGTAGAGGCCCATGCCGCTGAACCCAGCCAGCAGGACTCCTGCGAGGGCCGCGCAAAAGGCGCTCGCGGCGAAGGCGCCCATCCAGACCCTGTTCGTCTGTACGAGTGCCAGTCTCGCGGCGGGCTGGTTCGCGCCAGTGCTGTAGAGCCGCCTTCCGATCGCGGTCTTCGACAGGATCAGCGTCAACACGACGGCGAACACGGCCCAGAACACGACCACGCGGGGCAGCGGTATCGGTCCCGTCTTGAGTCCTGACGAGACGAAGGAGTCGATCCAACCGGGGGCGGCACCAGTGAAGTTCGCCTGTGTCCAGACGAGGATCCCGCCCGCAATCGCGGTGCCGACCCCGAGTGTCACGATCAGCGGATGGATCGAGAAGCGGTTCGCGATGTACCCGCTGAGTGTTCCTGCGGCAAGGGCACCCACGGTGATGAAAACTGCTACTGCCCAGAATGGCCAGTGGTCGCCCCCGTAGAGCTGGGATACGAGCACATTGGCCGCTCCGATGATGAAGGGCAGCGAGAGGTCCATGCCGCCGAGCAGCACGACGATCGTTTGTCCGGCCGCGGCGACGCCGAGGAACGACGCGAGGACGAGCATGGAGCGCACGCTGCTTGCGCTCTGGTATCCGCCGATCGTCGTACTCCCGAGCACGAACAGACCTATGACTCCGGCGATCTGGAGGAGCGGGACGCGCGCGAGCACACTGCGTCCAAAGTGCAGTGCTGTTGGACGGGCCGGTTGGTGCGCGGACACAGTCGTCACGCTCATGCCGACTCCGGTGAGACGGGATGCCCGGCAACCGACGCCGGGCGCCTGAAGAGGGTGCGGGCCTGCGCGTTGATCACCAGGGAGACGACGAGGATCCCGCCGTAGACAACCTGGTTCCAGAACGAGGAGATGTTTAGCGCCGAAAGCAGGTTCTGGATCAGGAAGATGCTCAGAGCTCCGAGGATCGAGCCGGCGATGCCACCGCGTCCGCCGGCCATGCTGGTCCCGCCTAGCGCGACCGCAGTGATGGCGATGAGGGTGTACTGGGGCCCCAGGGTCGGATCGCCCGATTGCACGAGGGCGGTCAGGGCGAGGGCGGCGAAGCCGGCGCAAACCCCGCCGATCACATAGGCCAGCCAGCGCACGAGAGCGACGTTGACACCAGCGGAGAAGGCCGATCGCTCGGCACCGCCCACCGCTATGAGGGCGCGGTAGTAGGCCGTCCGCTGCATCGCCAGCCACAGCACAACCGGGATCGCGATGAGGATGAGCGCGCCCGGGACGTGGTTGAAGGTCCCGTTGAAACGGATGATCCAAGGCGGCGCCTGCCCTGCGGGTTGCGGCATCAGCTCCAGTGCGAGCCCGCTGAGCACGAGGTAAGAGCCGAGGGTGGCCACAATAGGCTGCAAGCGAACGACGACCACCAAGAAGCCGTTGACGGCGCCGACGACGGCTGAGAGAACAAGGAGGATTGCGATCGCGGGAAGAGGACCTCCGAGCCCGTGCGGCAGCAACACGGAGATGAACAGGACGTTGCCGAATCCGAGCAGCGGTCCGATCGAGATGTCGATCCCGCCACCGCCGCTGAGGATCGAGGGGGTGCTCCCGATGGCGGCCAGCACGAACGGCGCGGCCACAGCAAGCGTCCCCGCGATGTTGGCCGGAGAGACGAACTGCGGAAGGGTGGCGAGGTTGGCGATCATCAGCGCAGCGAACAAGATCGCGGCGAAGCTGTAGGTCCTACCGAGCAAGAAGTTTGTGAGCAGACCCCGCACGCGGCTCACGCGACGCTCTCCCCGTCGTCGTGGCGTTGGCCGAAGAACCCGGCGATGAGACGTTCCCGGCTGAGCAGCTCACGCGGAATGTCCACGAAGAGCTCACCTTCACGAAAGACCAGCACGCGGTCCATGAGGGCGATGTGCTCCTCGATTTCGGTGGAGAGCATGATGATCGCGACACCTTCGGAAGCGAGCTCGCTGAGAAGCTGGTACAGGTCCTTCTTGGTACCGACGTCGACGCCGCGCGTGGGGTCGTCGAGCACGAGAACCTGGGGCTTCATCGCGAGCCAGCGGGCAATCACTACCTTCTGCTGGTTGCCGCCGCTCAAGGACGTAACGGGGTAGCGCGGGCTGGCAAGACGGATCTTGAGACGTCGGACGAACTCGTCCAGCCGGGTTCTGCGACGGCGATCCGAGATGAGACCCGTCGCGCCGCGGTCGCGCCGGATGGTAGGAAGAGAGAAATTGTCAAGAATGGAAAGTGGTTCGAAAACGCCTTGGAGCTTGCGGTCGCGCGGCACGTAGGCGATCCCGAGACGGGCGGCCTGACGCTGCGTAAGGATCGGGACCGAGCGGCCCGCCTGGCAGCGCAGTACGCGACCCGAATAGGGCTGCTCGATTCCTGCAAGCGCCCGGATGAATGCCTCTTGCCCGTGGCCCTCGAGACCGGCGAGACCGACGATCTCGCCACGGTGGAACTCGGCGTCCAGCGTCGATCCGCCAGGGCGAAGAACGACACGGGCCGTTTGGAGGAATGTCTCGCCTAGTTCGTGGGCAGATCTCCGGCGCGCCAGAGCTTCTCCCTCACCGGACATGAGCTCGAGAATGCGGGAAGGTTCGAGCTGCGAGCGCTCGAGCGTTCCCACACTCGTACCGCTCCTGAGCACGGTCGTCCGGTCGGCGAGCGCGACGATCTCGTCCATCCGGTGCGAGATGAAGATCGTGGCCGTCCCCTCGCGGGCTAACTGACGCAGGATCGCGAACAGCCGGTCGCGAGTCGACACGTCTAGCGCGGAGGTTGCCTCGTCGAGTATCAGCACGCGCGGGTGCTGCACCAGCGCCCGCGCGAGCACGCAGACCTGCCGAGTCGCAAGGTCAAGCAGCTCCACTGGTGTGTCGAGCGCGGGCGGATGCTCTAACAACATGCCGAGCACGTCAGCGGCCTGGCGACGTTTCTGTCTCTGGTCGATACGTGTACGGAACTCACCGTCAGCACCCAGCCAGATGTTGTCCAGCACAGAGATCGGGTCGACGACCAGGACCTCCTGGAACACGGTCGCGATGCCGAGATTGCGCGCGATCCTGGGAGTGCGCAGGCGTCGGAACGTGCTGCCGTTGATCTCGAGCGAGCCTGAGTCCGGGAAGAGCACTCCGGAGAGAATCTTGACGAGCGTGCTCTTGCCCGAGCCGTTCTCGCCGACCACGGCGTGGATCTCGCCGGCACGCACACTGAGCGAGCACCCTTGGAGGGCTCGTGTCTCACCGAACGACCTGTCTATGCCGACGGCGCGGATGACCTCGGGCGCATCTGCCGCATCCTGGGCGGCATTCTCGATGTTCGCAGCACCGACGGCTGGCATGGTCATCTCCGTGGCATGAGAACCGGCCTGCCCAGGAGTCGCCTCCGGGCAGGCCGGCCGATACTACTTTCTACTTTCCCGAGGTACTTGTTAGCTGCTGAGCGGGAAGCTCACCGGCAGTGCTTTGGGGTGCACGAACAGGTAGTTGAGCATGCTGTCAGGGATCCACTGCGCTCCCGGAGGCGCAGGCGCCTGACCGGTGCTATTGGGGGTCCAGCTCGTCGGGATCCACTTCAACAGGGCAGCCTTCGTCGAGGTGAGCGGCGGCAGGGCTGGGATGCCCTTGATCTTGATGCCCTGACCGAGGAGCATCCGCAATGCTACGCGCCATGAGGCGTTTCCTGCCGATCTCGGCGGGTTGATGGCCGCGCAGTACTTGACCGTGTTGATGTTCTCCCGGACCCAGCCGAGCGTTGCCTCGTCAGGGTTCCCGTCGGCGAGTGCAGGTATGGCGCGTCCTGTCTGCTGGAACGCCTGGACCACTCCGAGAATCTCGCCGCCTTGCCCGTAGACGCCGTTGATCGTCTCTGGGTGAGTGGAGAGCGCCTCTAGCGTCGCGCTCTTCGCGTCAGCCTCGTCCCAGTTCCCCGGCACCGACGCTATGACCTTGATGTTCGGGCAGTTGGCGAACACCGAGGCTGCGCCGTCGTGGAGCAGGACGCTGCCCGGTGCCCCAGCCAGGCCGTCAACCATGAGGACGTTGCCCTTGTAACCCATCTCCTTGACGAGCCCGGAACCAGCAAGTGCACCAGTCATCCAGTTCTGGTTGTCGACGTCGACCGTGTACGGAGACGTCGTCGGCGCGTCGATCGTCACGACCGGGATCCCTGCCTTGTACGCCTGCGCGAACACGCCGTTCATGGCAGTCGAGGAGTTGGGAATCGCCAGGATGAGGTTGACGTGCTGTTCGATCATCGACCGGACCTGCTGGATCTGGACGGCGTTGTTCAAGTTCGAGTCCGACACGATGAACTTGCTCACGAGTCCTGCCTTCTTCGCGATGGCGAAGTCGTGGTTCAGCTCCGAGAGCAGGTCCGCCCGCCAGTAGTTGCCCGAGTACGAGTTGCTGTATCCAATGACGAACCCGCCCTTCGGCATCGTTGTCTTGAAGTTGATCCACGGGCTCGTTATCGCGCTCATCGGCAGGTAGTTGTTGTAGTTCTCCAGCACCGACTGGGGCAGGGTCTTGAGCACTCCGCTTGAATCTGGCGGAAGCTTGAAGGGGATCTGTCCGCAGGCTACGGACGAAGATGTCTTCGAGACCACGGCAGCCGAGGCTTTCGAGGCCGTGGAAGCCCCGGATTGCATGATTGGCGGTGCACAAAGACCGGTCACAGTGGCCAGTGCTAGAGCACCGATCCCATATCGCATCCATCTGTGTCGCATTCATTTCCTCCCGCATTTAGGTGTTCGACCTATCGGGGTCGAGAACCGAGGCACGTTACGCCCAAGTTACGAATGGGGGTGCCAGCGGGCAACAGCGAAAGTCCACAGCGTTGATGGGGACAAAGCCGCAAGTATCGTTCGGGAGGCAACTGTCGGAGCTTGAGAATTGGCTCTGGCCTCGACATTCGGCACACTTAACCGTTTCGGCGCCTTTCGGCGAATACATCCCTGTCGAACACGGTGCCGCCTCGCGCCGGCAGGTCTCTGAGCAGTCCTCACGTCACGAAGAGGCTTGAGCACGACCAAGCGGTGCGACGAAGGGTCTTCCGGTCCTTGGTCCCACCGCTGGCCACATTGAGAACCTCTACCGCTTGCTTGGTCCGTCGGCTTGCAGCGCGGAAAGCAAGCCAACTTGGTCCGGATCAGCGAGCGCCGACCCGACAGCGACCACTCGGGCCCCCGCAGCGATGAACTCCTGCGCATTGTGGGCGTCGACGCCCCCCGTCGCGACGAAGCGGAGGCCGGGGAAAGGCCCAAGCAGCGCTTTGATCCAGCCCGGGGTCAGCTGCGCTGCAGGAAACACCTTCAGCCACAGAAAGCCGAAGGTGAGGGCTCGTTGCACCTCCGAAGCAGTGGCCACACCAGGCAGGTGGGCGAGTCCAGCGTCGAGAGAGGCTTGTGCAACATCGGAGTCGAATCCCGGTGCAACCGTGAAGGCCGCGCCGGCGCGACGGGCATCTTCCACCTGACGGCGGGTAGTGACTGTTCCGACACCAATTCTGCACCCGTAACGTTCTGCTGCGGTTGCGGCTGCGCGGAGCGATGCCAGCGCGTCCGGGCTCTGAATCGGAACCTCGACCACCTCGATCCCTGCCCGCCACGCTCGCTCGCATAGTTCGGCGGTGTCCTCCGGTGGCAAACCCCTGACGATGGCCATGACGCGCTGTGTTGCGAAACGCTCTTCAAAAAAGGCATTGGACCGGCGCACTCCGTCGGCCACTGCGTTCCTCTCGGTCAACCCGTCCACCCTGTCTCCCTCGATATGGCTTCGGCAGTGACCAGGAGACGGGGAACAGCCGTGCGGAGCGTCTCAAGTGAGGCAAGCGCCTTCAGTGCCGTCAGGGATATTGCGTTGCTCACCAGCCCGCGACTGTCGCGCACGGGAACGGCAACGCAATTGATGGGTTCCTCGAACTCACCGTTGTCCTCTGCCCAGCCGCGTTGGCGCGTCAAAGCGAGCTCGCGGGCGAACTCCTCCGCAGTCGTAATCGAAGTCGGCGTGTACCTTTTCAGGTCCAACTTGTCGAGCACGCGCTGTCGCAATGGCTCTTCGAGGTATGCCAGGATCGCCTTGCCCACCCCCGACGTATGAAGGATCGCGGAGCCGCCGATTCGCGAGTACATTTTCACCGCGCCCCGGCCCTCGACCTTGTCAACATACAGCACTTCATCGCCCACAAGTTGGGCGAGGTGCAGAGTATGCCCCAGCTCTGCACTGAGCGACAGGAGATAGGGATGCGCGGTGCCGTAGATGTCCAGGTTGTCAAGCGCTTGTTGGGACACGGCAATCATTCGAAATCCGATGGTGTAGCGGCCACCCGAGTCACGTCGGGCGAACCCACGAGCCTCGAGAGTTTGCAGCAGGCGCAGGGCTGTGGACTTGTGAACTTCGTAGTGGAGCGCAATCTCGCCCAGGGTGCGAGGCTTGGCTGCGATGAACTCGACCATGTCTATGGCGCGCTCGACAGTTTGCGACATGGCTCGTTCAGACGCCCCGGTAAGTCTTGAGAATGTCGCCGCTTCCGTCGCCGTCCGGTTGCGGGGTGGACTTTGCACATGCCCACTCCGCCTCGCTGACGGAAAGCGCTGCTTGTAGCCACGGCTTGTTCGGCGGCGTGTGATGGTCGGCCGTCGAGCTCAAGGCGCTGCCGGCGAGGAGGTGACCGAGCCGAAGACGCTGAACTTGCGGGAGGTCTCCCAGCAGGCCGGACAACCAGCCGGCGGCAAAGGCGTCACCGGCACCGACCGGCTCGCGCACGTCGACTTTGGGGGCCCGGACGTATTCGCTGCCTTGTTCGTGGTAGGCGGTAGCCCCGACGGCGCCGTTCTTGACGACCAGCACGCGCGGCTGGTCGATGAGGGTGCGAAGGTCATGTGGTTCTCGCGTGCCCCATAGGGTTGTTGCCTCGTCGAGGCCGACGAAGACGACGTCAGCCTGCTGAGCGAGCTCGATCAGCCTGACAGAGGCCTTTGTGCGCGGCCACAGGCCCTCACGGAAGTTGACGTCGAAGCTGATCGTGGTACCGCGCGCACGGAACTCCTGAAAGAGCTCTCTCACCATGTCGTCGCACTCTTGCGACAATGCCGGCGTGATGCCCGTCAGGTGTACCAGCTGGGGAGGGATTCGCAACACCGGACTCAGCAGCTCGGCACGCATGAGCGACGCGGCGGACCCCCGCCGGTAGTAGAAGACCCGCGTACGCCCGCGTCCGGGATCCTTGAAGAAGACGCCGGTAGGAGCGTTCTTGTCGATCTCGACAAGGGAGGTGTCGACCCCGACCGCGGAGACGTCGCGAAGGACGCGCCTTCCCAGTGGGTCATCGCCGAGTCGGCTCACCCAGCTGACGCGATGGCCGAGGCTCGCGAGGTACATCGCCACGTTGGACTCGGCGCCGGCAGGATGGATTACCACGGTCTGGGCTAGCTCGAGTGGTTCCGGCTGTGCCGGAGTCGCCATGGCCATCGTCTCGCCGACGCACACGACCTCGAACGGGACGTCCTCTCCTGTAGTCCGCGTTTCGCGTTCGCGTGTCATCGCTCGCCGCCGCGCCGGCGGCCGGTAGTAAAGACAATGGCCCCTTCGGCCGTTCGCGGATCAGCTGGCATACAGGGCCTCGGTGAGGGCCAGGATCGCAGGTCCCTGGCCCCATGGAACGAGGAAGTCGATTGGAACGTGCTGGTAGTGGCTGGCGCGCGTGCAGGCCATTACGGCAGCGGATACCTTCTCGAGCCTTCCCTCCGCCGTAATGCTTCCGAGCACCGCGCTTCGTGCCTGCCCCACGGCCCTCGACACCGCCGATCCCGACACCAGGCCCATTCGAAGGGCCCGCGACATCCCGTACGCCATGAACGCGGTCGTCGAGTACTCGTCCCCTGAGTGGGGATGGTTGACGGCGGCATACCAGTGACCGTCGTCGCGTTGCAGCACCACCATCGCAGAGACCAGCTTTGACACTGCACCGCTGAGCAGTCCCACGGTCATTTGGGACTCATTGTCGAGGCGGAGACGTTGCGCGGCCTCCAGCACGTCGAGCAGACCGAGCAGAGCCCAGCCTTGTCCTCGTCCCCATCCAGGTCCGAAGGTTGCCTCCTCGCCTTCCAGTACGAAGTGATCGAACAGCCCTGACGCGCTCTGCAGCAGCTCGACGTATCCTCGTGCCTGTTCGAGACCGGCGCGCCAGTAGAGCTCAGTCATGGTCAGTTCGCCCAGCGATGTGAAAAAGGGCGGATCGAAGTGGAGACAGTCGACGAACACTCCCGAGGGCGGGGCCGCGGCAAGGGCTGCTTCACGGGGATCGAGCACCTCTGGTCCGTACGGCTGCACGAGGGGACTGTGCTCCCAGGTCGCGAACACGCCACGAATGCGCGGTCGTGACAGGAGGTAGTCCGCCAGCCCGACCAGGGCCGTCAGAAGGTGCGAATCGTGGTAGAGGCTGCTCATACGGACCATCGCATGTCCTGGCGCCGTGCAGTCGAGGCGTCGATGGGGGAGCGCCCTCGTGGCCCAGGCGCGCGCCCATCCGTGAGCAAACCGCGCATAGGTTGGGTCGCCCAGAGCGCTCGAAGCCTCAAGCATTGCGTCGAATGCCACCGAGTCCCCGAAGTTCCAGGTCTCGTAGGGTAGCTGGAGCAGCGTGTCGGAGACGACCCTCAACAAGCCCCGATCCACCAGGTCGAGGACCTCCATGGCTCACCTTCCCTCGAAACGAGGACTGCGGTGTTCGGCGAAGGCCTGCCTTCCCTCTCTCGCGTCCTCGGACGCCATGCAGTAGGAGAAAGAGTCGTTCTCTACCAATAAAGCAACATCGAGGGGAACGTTCTGGGCGATGCGGACCATGTGCTTCGTCTTCTGAATCGCGATCGGTGACAACGAAGCGATTTGAGACGCCAGCTCGAGCGCTGTCGACAGCAACTGGGGGCCCTCGACGATCTGCTGGACGAGGCCGATACGGTGGGCCTCGGTCCCGTCGATCCGATCACCGGTGAGAAGCAAGCGCGACGCATTCCCCGGTCCGATCGCGTGTGTCAGCAGCTGGGTCGCGCCTGAGCCACCGTGCCACCCCCAACGGATCTCGCTGGCGCCGAACGAGGAGACGGCCGTGGCGATCCTTATGTCGCAGGCGCAGGCCATCTCGAGGCCACCGCCGATGCAATAGCCGTTGATAGCGGCGACAATGGGCTTGCGACACAGCCACACTGCCCTGGCGTAGTCCTTGCGGGCATCGAACCTGTTGCGGTACTCCCAGTTGCTTCCATACTCGCCCAGGTCATTGATGTCGCTGCCAGCACTGAACGCCCGATCGCCAGCGCCCGTAAGGACCACTGCACGCACGGCTGCGTCTTGGTTGATCTCAAATACGAGCTCGTTCATCCGGGCGTCCATTGCCACGGTCATCGTGTTGAGCTTCGTCGGTCGGTCGATAGTGACGATCGCGACGAAACCATCGCGATCCAGGCGGATTTCGCCTGGCAGCACGGAGGTCACTTCAACGTCCCGTCTTCGTCCGACACGAGTATGATTCCTTGTTCCGCAAATGCCGCGATTTGCTCTTGGTCGTATCCGAGCTCGGTCAGCACCTCCCGGGTGTCGCCACCCAACGCCGGTGCGCCGCGAGTGATCCGAGGTGGTGTGGACGACATGAAGATCGGCGGGCGCACAGTGCGGACAGTCGCCGCGCCGCGGTGCGGCTGTTCCACGAACATGCCCGTCTCGATGATGTGCGGATCCCTCTCCAGATCTTCGTAGGTGTACACGGGACCGCTCCACACGCCCGCCTCGTCACACTTCTTGATCCACGCGGACGTCGGCAGCGCGAGGAACCTGTTGCGGATCCGGGCATATATCGCATCTCGATGGGTGGATCCGTCCTTGTAGTCGGCAAGAGCTCTCAGGTAGTCGTCATCGAGGACCTCGCCTAGCCGCGGCAGGTCAGTCATCGCGAGCGTCAGCCAGCCGTCTTCGGTCTTGTACACGCCGTAAGGGGCCGGAATGAACGGATGCGCGCTGAACTCCCCAGTTCTCTCGGGCTGCCGGCCCGTGTTCAGGTACGTCACCAGTTCCTGCAGCTGGGCGTCGAGCACCGTTGACAGCATGTCGACTTGAACGTGCTGTCCCTTGCCCGTCCGGTGGCGCGCCTGGAGAGCCGCGAGGACACCGATCAGCGCCTGATACCCGCTCATCACGTCGGCTGCCCAGAGCGCACCGGGAAGGGGATGGTCCGACTCTTGACCGACCGAGAACATGGAGCCGCTGTAACCCTGAACAATCAGATCTTGGCCGGGACGGTCGCGATAGGGTCCTGTTGGCCCGTAACCGCTGATGGAGCAGTAGACGAGACGGGGATTGAGTGCGTGAAGTTCCTCGTACCCGGCACCGAGCCGTTCCGCGGTGCCGTGCCGAAAGTTCTGCAGGAACACGTCGGCCGTGCGGCAGACATCGTGAAAGATTGCCCGCCCACTCTCCGTCTTGAGGTCAACTGCCAAGCTTCGCTTGTTCCGGTTCAACGCCAAGAACGTCGACATCTCACCTTGCACGTATATGTCGTCGAACCCGTGTGTCCGGTTGAACTCCCCTGTGCCAGGCGACTCGACCTTGATGACGTCGGCGCCCAAGTCACCAAGACGGGCTCCCGCGAGTGGACCCGCAAGCATCTGGGTCGCGTCCACAACCCGGATGCCGGCGAGCGCCGTTTCCGTTTGCGTGAGGTCGGCCGTCACGCCTGGCCCCTCAACTCGACCAGGTTCCGCTCCGGCCTCCCACCATTGCGGGGTTGACGGCAGCAGCTCACAAGGACCCCCCTCCCCTTCCGACCTTCCCGTGACTCGTTTAGCGAGCACAGGCCCCTCGTCGAGGCCCCCCTCGCGTCATTGCACATTCTGCAACGACGTTGCGAATATAGCGGAAGTTAGGAGGCAGTTCGCTAGCTGTCGCGACCTTCGCGTCGCCGGATCGCCTAGGAGCGCGTTCGCACGACGAGGTTGCGAACCTCGACAATGGAGCTCGGGGAGTCTCCGGCCTACCGCAGCGGTCCCATCGGCATGGTCAGCGGCCCGGCAGCCGGAAGCCCCAGTGCCGCCGCCAGTCGCGCGTGCGCGCCCCATTCCGACAGCCCTGGACCAAGTCCCATGGCCTGGACGAAGGCCGCCGGGTCGTCGCTGTTGCGGGGCTGGCGCAGGCGCTGCACCGGCGACACCGCAAGGACCGGTCGCAGTCGTGCGTCGGCCGGCAGGCCGGCGCGCTCGCGGGCGATCTCGACGGCATGGCGCAGCCCGCCGAGCTCGTCGACCAGCCCGCGCCGGGCAGCGTCGGCTCCCGTCCAGACCCGGCCTCGGGCGACTTCGTGGACCGCTTCGCGCGTCATGGCCCGTCCGCGGGCGACCTTGGCGGTGAAGTCCTCGTAGACGAAGTCGAGCCACTCGTCGAGCCTGGCCCACTCGTCCTCGCTGAAGCCGGTTTGTGACGAGAACATGAGCGAGTGCTGCCCGAGGCCGAGGCTTTCGACGTGCACGCCCAAGCGCTCGAGCAGGCCGCTTGTCCGGAGCTTGCCGCCGAAGACGCCGATCGACCCGGTGAGCGTCGCCGGCTCCGCCACGATGACGTCGGCGGCCACGGCCACGAAGTACCCGCCCGAACCGGCCACATCGCCCATCGAGACCACGACCGGCTTGGATGCCTCGCGGGCCCTGCACACCTCGCGCCAGATCGTGTCCGAGGCGACGTAGGAGCCGCCGGGGGAATTGATGCGGAACACGATCGCCTTGATCCGCTCGTCCTTTACCGCCGCGCGGAACGCCGCGGCGACGGTGTCGGAGCCCGCCGCCCGCCCCACCGGGCCCGGCTTGGACCGGCCGAGGCGGATCGGGCCGATCGCCTCGACGAGCCCGAGCGCCGGCCGGCGTGCCTGGAGTGCCCTTGTGACGTTGTCCCACCGCCGCTGGTAGCGCGACACGTAGAGCAGAGTCGGCTTCTCGGGCCAGTGGCGATTGACGGCCTCCCGTACCGCGTCGCGGTACCCGACGTGGTCGACTAGCCCTGCCTCCTGGGCCTCTGCGGCCGGGACCGGTGCTTTGTCTATGAGCTCACGCACGCGGTCGGCGGGCAGGTGCCGGCCGGCCGACACGGCGGAGACGATCTGCTCGTAGGCGGACTCGGCCAGCCGTTCGGTCGCCTCGCGGTGGGCCTGTGAGAATTCCGTCCGCAAGAAGGTGTCCGCCGCGTTCTTGTACTCATGGCGTTGCGAGAACAACGGCTCGACCTGCGCGCGGTCGAGGGCGCCGCGCACGAACGTGCCGGCGGCCGCCGCGCCCATCAGGCCCACGCTTCCGGAAGGCTGCAGCCACAGCTCACCGAAACCGGTGGCCACGACGTAGGCCGTCGTCCCCCGCCCGAGCTCGCCGAAGGTCTCCGCCCAGGCGATGGCCTCTTTGCCCTTTGCGCGAAAACGCGCCACAGCGTCCGACAGCTCCTGGGCTTGCGCCAGCGATATCGACGTGGCACCCAACTTCGCAAGCAGTCCCACGACGTTGGGGTCTTCGGCGGCCACGGCGAGCCGGCTGACGAGTGTGCGCAGTGCCATGCGCCGGCGGTTCATCAGACGTTCGACGGGATGGGAACCGATGTCCTCGACGATTGCCCCGGTTAGGTCCAGCTCGAGCAGGATCGACATGGGTTGGACGGTACCTGAGCAGGATGGGCCAGTCGAGCGCCCGGCCCCAGGTGAGCGTCACAGCCCACCGGTAGTGTTCGCTCGTGCTCCACCTCGTCAGCGCCAGCCGGGTGGAGCCTCTCGCAGCAGTGCTGGCCGAGGTGCTCGCGGAGCCGCCCGCGGACCCGATGTCCCCGGAATGGGTGGCCGTGCCCACCGCGGGCATGCGACGTTGGCTCGCCCTCGAGCTGGCCAGATCGCTCGGCGCGTCCGCGCCAGGCGCTGGCGACGGTGTCGCGGCGAACATCCAGTTCACCTTCCCCGGCGCCCTGCGCCAGGTGGTTCTCGAGGCTGGGAGCGACCAGGGGACCGCCGATCCGTGGCAGGTCGACTGTCTCGCCTGGGCCGTGCTCGAGGTGCTGCGCTCGAGGACCGGCGACGGCCGCCTCGGCCCGCTCACCGCGCTGGCGCCCGGTGCGACCTGGTTCGGGCGGGCGCGACGTCTCGCCGACCTCTTCGACCGGTATGCCGTGCGCCGGCCCGGGCTCGTGCTGGCCTGGAGCGCCGGCCACGACGTCGACCCCATCGGTCGACCCCTTGCCGCGCACGACAGCTGGCAGCCCCACCTGTGGCGCCTGGTGCGCGCTCTAGTCGGAGTTCCCAGCCCGCCCGAGCGCCTGCCCGGTCTCCTCGACGACGTACGCAGCGGGAAGCTCGCGCTGGAGCTGCCGGCGCGGCTCGCCATCTTCGGCGTGACGACGCTTCCCAGCGGTGCACCCTTTGTCGAGCTGATCGAGGCCGTCGGTGCCTTGAGGGAGCTGCACCTGTTGTTGCTCGACCCGTCACCCGCCACGACCTCGCGTGTCCGCGAAGCGGCATCGGGCGGCTCGCGGCCGCCTGTGCTGCTACGCGCTGACGACAGGTCGGACGCCGAGGTGCGTCATCCGTTGCTGCGATCGTGGGGGCGCCCGTACCGGGAGCGGACGGTGCTCCTGGCGGGTGCCGAATCGCGGGGCCTTCCCGCTCCGCTGTCGGTCGATGAGAGCGACGAGGCCGGTGACGCAACGGCAGTCTCCCTGTTGGCGCGCGTGCAACGTGACCTGCGCTTGGGTACCGCACCCGCCGGCGACTTCGATCTGGATCGCGGTGACCGGTCCATCCAGGTGCACTCGTGCCACGGGAGGGCCCGTCAGGTCCAGGTGCTGCGCGATGCGATCCTGCATCTGCTGGTCGACGACCCGACGCTTGGCGAAGAGGACATCGTCGTGCTCTCGCCGGCGATCGACCAGTTCGTGCCACTCGTGGAGGCGGGCTTCGGGACCTCGGCCGACGAGACCGTCGATGCCCCGGGCGGAGCGACGCCAAGGCTCTTCTACCGGATCGCGGACCGTTCGCTGCGCGATTCGTATCCGGTACTTGCGGCGCTCGATTCACTGCTCGCGCTGGTCTCCGGCCGGTTCGCCGCCTCGGAGGTACTGGGGTTCGTCTCGCTGCCGGCGGTCCGTAAGCGCTTCGACTTCGACGACGGCGCCCTGAGCACCATCGCGGACTGGATTGTCAGGACCAACGTGCGTTGGGGTCTCGACGGCCCGCACCGCGAGGCTTGGGGCCTCCCGCCGGAATTCACAGCCAACTCGTGGCGTACGGCGATCGACCGGGTGCTCATGGGAGTGGCCGTGAGTGACGACGTCCTGGATCTCGCGCCGGGCGACATCGCTCCACTCGGCGTCGAGGGCGACGACATCGATGTCGCCGGCCGCCTGGCGGATGTTCTCGCACGTCTCGCGGCCACCACCCGCGACATGAGGCGAGAGCGCACGGCCGCTCAGTGGTGCGACGCGCTGTCGGATGCCATCGGACAGTTCTTCCAAGTGGACTCCGCCCAGCAATGGCAGCTCGACCACGTCCTGCGGATCCTCGCCGAGATCCGTGACCACGCCGTGGCAGGTGGTGAGCCCGCGTCGGTCGAGATCTCGCTCGGAGACGTCCGCCGACTGCTTGCCGATCGGTTCCAGGGCACGTCGCGCCGCCCCGACTTCTTCCGGGGCGGTATCACCGTGAGCTCGTTGACGCCGCTGCGGTGGTTGCCGTTCCGCGTGATCTGCATCCTCGGGCTCGACGAGGCGGGCACAAGCGGCATCGCCGGTACCGACGGCGACGATCTCGCGGCCGCAGCCCCACTAGTCGGCGACCGCGACCCCCGCTCGGAGGTCCGCCAGGCGCTTCTCGAGGCGGTTCTTGCCGCGGGCGACCATCTCGTCATCACGCGGACGGGCCACAACATCCGTACCAACCAGGAGGAGCCGCCCGCCACCGTGCTCGCCGAGTTGCGGGACACGATCACCGCCACGCTCTCGGCGGCGAGCAGGAGCTCCTACCGGGACCAGATCGAGACCGTTCACCCCCTCCAGCCTTTCGACGACCGGTGCTTCAGGCCCGGCCAGCTGAACCATCCCGGCCCGTGGAGCTTCGACGCCGGCGCATTGGCCGGGGCACGTGCCCGCAGGGAGCGACGCACGGAGAGACGTCCGTTCCTAGAAGCGGCGCTTCCTCCTGCCCCGAACGAGGACGCCGTGATAGACCTCGCCGACTTGCAGAGGTTCTTCAAGCACCCGGTGAAGGCGTTCCTGCGCGAGCGTCTTCAACTCCACCTGCCGACCGACGACCGCGACCTGTCCGACGATCTTCCGACGGCGCTCGACAGCCTCGAATGCTGGTCGGCCGCCGAGCGGCTGCTCGGGGCCCGGCTTGCCGGGCGCGCCGACGGCGAGTGGGAGCGTCACGAGCGTGCTCTTGGAACGCTCCCTCCGGGAGGGCTGGGTGACATCCTGCTCGCGGAGATAGAGGAGACGGTCTCGCAGCTGCTCGTCGCGGCAACCGAGATGGGCGTCGATCCGGCGCGCGGCGATCACCTGCCGGTCGAGGTCGTGCTCGCCGACGGCACGCGCGTCGTCGGGACGGTCGTGGGTCGTTGCGCCGACTCCTCTCCGGGCCCGGCACTGGTCTCATTCAGCAAGGTCGCGGCCAGGCATCGCCTGGCGGCCTGGCTCGACCTCATGGTCCTCCTGGCGGACGACCCCGCGACCAGCTGGCGAAGCGTCGTGCTCGGGCGCTCCGAGAAGAAGGGCAAACTGAAGACGCTCGAGCTCGTCGGGAGCGGCGACACCGGTCACGAGCGCCACGGCCGCGCGCTCGACGCGCTCGAGGTCGTTGTCGACTGCTACCGGCGCGGGATGCGCGAACCGATCCCGCTGTTCGCGTCAGTCTCCTACAAGTTGCACGCGCGCAAGGCCAGCTCGAACGATTGGGAGCCGTACGGCGGTCACGGGGACGGCGACGACGATGCGAACCGTCTGGCGTTCGGGGATCTCAGCTTTGACGACCTCCGTGCGCTGAGGGCACACGCCGACGACCCCGAAGGACCCTCGCCGCAGCGGGCTCTGCGGTTCGCCGACTACCTGTGGAGCACGGTCGAGGCGAGCGCCAGGGAGCTCGGATGAGCGCACCACAGGTCTTTTCGCTCCGCGACGAGCTGCCCACCGGTTGTGTCGCCATCGAGGCGAGTGCCGGAACGGGCAAGACCTACACACTCGCGGGCCTGGTCGTGCGTTATGTGGCCGAGGAAGGGGTCCGTGTCGAAGAGCTCCTCATGGTCACCTTCACCCGAGCTGCTGCGGCCGAGTTGCGCGATCGTGTCCGGAGCCGGCTCAGCGAGGCGGCGGCGGCGTTGCGCAAGCCCGGCGACATCGCGACGACCGACGAGCTCCTGGCGCACCTGGCGGCCAGAGATCGCGAGATCCGTCTCGCTCGCTTGGAACAGGCCGTCGTCGACTTCGACGCGGCCACGATCACGACCATCCACGGCTTCGCCCAGCAGGTGCTCGCCACCCTGGGCTCGGCCGCCCCCGGTGACCGCGAGGCATCGCTGCTCGACGACACGGTCGAGCTCGTCGAGGCGGTCTGCGCCGACGTGCTCGCCGCGGAGTCGGTCGCCGACCCGATGATGGCCGACCAGCTTCCGGACCTGAAGGGCCTCTCGCACTTGTGCGGCAAGCTGCTCGGGAACCCCGGTATCAATGCCACGCCTGGCACCGACGCCTCCGAGTCCACGGTCACGGCTGCCCGGTTGCGACGCCTTGTCGACAGCGCCGTCGACGAGGTGCACCGACGCCGGCGCGACGCGGGCACCCTCTCGTTCGACGATCTGCTGACCCGGCTCCGCGATGCTCTGAGCGAGGGCTCGGTCGCCGTTGCCAGCTTGCGCCGCCGATTCCGCATCGCTCTCATCGACGAGTTCCAGGACACCGACCCGGTGCAGTGGGAGATCTTCTCGCGGCTGTTCGCAAGTCCCTTCCATACCTCGCCGCTCGTCCTGGTCGCCGACCCGAAGCAGGCGATCTACGCGTTTCGCGGCGCGGACGTGCACACCTACCTCGAGGCCGCGCACCGGCCCGGCACGACCCGGTGCACCCTCGGAGTGAACCGCCGATCCGACGGCGCGCTTGTGGACGCCCTCGAGTGCCTATTCCAAGGCGCGACATTCGGGGATCCCCGGATCGAGTTCGTGCAAGTCGAGGCGGCAGCCGAGCACCAGGACCTGCGCCTCACGACCGACGACGGCGCCGCGCTGCCCGCACTTTCTTTACGTCTCGCTCTCGGTGACGACCTGCCGCGCAACGCGAGCGGCTGGATCCTCACCGGCACCGCGGAAGCCGCGATCGCGCGCGACCTCGCAGAACAGGTCCAGGAGCTGCTGGAGTCGGCCTCGATCCCTTCGAGAGACGGCACGGCTGTGCCGCGGCGCGTGCGGCCCGGCAACGTCGCCGTGCTCGTGGGCACGAATGCAGAAGCCGAGCGGATCCAGACCGCCTTGCGTCTCCGGGCAATCCCTGCGGTGGTGACCCGGAGCGACAGCGTCCTGCGGTCGGACGCGGCCAAACAGTGGCGCTGGCTCCTTGCCGGCCTCACCCGGCCGGCCGACCCGACCCGGGCCCGCACCGCGGCACTCTCATGGTTCTTCGGCTGGTCGGTGCGCGATCTCGACGCGGCTGACGACGCGAGGCTCAGCCGGGTGCAGGACCAGCTCTTCAGATGGTCCGAGGTACTCAACGCCCAAGGCACGGTCGCGTTCTGCGCGAGGGTCTGGTCCGACAGCGGGGTGACGGCCCGCGTGCTGGCATCAAGTGACGGGGATCGCGACCTCACGGACCTCGACCACATCGCCGGACTGCTGCAGATGAGCACCGCCGGCCGCCGGCCGACCGCCGTAGGCCTGCTCGCGACGCTCAAACAGCTGGAGTCCGAGGCCGGAGGCGATCCCGAGACCGACCTGACGGCTCGTCAGGTCGACTCCGACGCCGAGGCGGTGCGGGTCATGACCGTGCACGCGGCGAAGGGCCTCGAGTTCCCGATCGTCTGCGTGCCGACGCTGTGGCGCCGCAGCCTGGCCGTCGCGCACGAGATCGTGTTCCGTGACCCCGTCTCGGGGCTGCGGACGTTCGACATCGCGAATGACGAGGACTGGCCCACGCCGGCCGACGCCAGGGAGCGCAAGCTACTCGCTGACGACGAGGCAAGAGGGGAGAATCTCCGGCTCTTGTACGTGGCGCTCACCCGTGCCCGGCACAAGACGCTTCTCTGGTGGTCGCACGTGCCGGGATGCGAGATCAGCGGGCTCACGCACGTGCTCTTCGCGCGGAGCAACGGTGCCATAGACCCGGAGCAGTTCGCGGCGCCGAAGGTCCTTCCCCGGGTCGACATGGACCTTGCCGCGGCCCTCGAGTCCGCGTTCGCTCCGGCCGGCGACGCCGTGGCCGTATCGGTCACAGGCACCGCTGAAGGCCCGGTCCGTTGCTGGGCCGGCGACGCGGCACGGGCGCCCACGGACCCGATCGAAAGCGCCCGGCTCGATCGGGTCCCGTTCCGCGGGAGCCGCCGCTGGTCGTTCAGCGCCATCAGCGACCGCGCCCGGCACGCCGACCTCGACCCCGAGGACGAAACCCTAGGTGATTCAGGCGCGGCCGACGAGCCGGCCGCAGTCGTCGGCACCGCGGCGGCGATCCCGAGCGCGGTTGCCTCCGACCTGCCGCTCGGCGCGGTCGCCGGGGGCGTCCAGTTCGGAACGCTCGTCCACGAGGTGCTCGAGCTCGTCGATTTCACGACGGACGACCTTGACGCCGAGCTGCGCACCCACGTTGACGACCGGCTCCGATGGAACCCCTGGCCGGTCGATGCACAGACTCTCGTCGCAGGCCTGCGCGCCGCGATCGAGGCACCGCTCGGCCCGCTGTTCAAAGGCAGGCGGTTGCGGGACCTCACCCGCAGCGACCGGCTCGGCGAGCTGGGCTTCGAGCTCCGCCTGGGCGGGAAAGGCCGTTTCGCGACAGATCGCGACGTCGGCGCTCTCGTGCTGCGCCTTCTGCCCAGCGACGATCCGCTCAGGCCGTGGGCGCAGCGCCTCGCCTCGGGGCTGTTCGGGGTCGGGCTCGCGGGCCATCTCACAGGCTCCATCGACATGGTCACCCGCGTCCGCGACTCGGGGGACCCGGACGCGCGGCCTCGCTTCGTGGTCGTCGACTACAAGACGAACACGCTCGGCGATCAGGGCCGCGAGCCCCAGTCGCTCGACTACCACCCGGACCGCCTGCCCGCGGCGATGGCAGCCCACCACTACCCGTTGCAGGCCCTGCTCTACCTGGTCGCGTTGCACCGCTACCTGCGTTGGCGCTTACCCGGCTACGAGCCGGCGGAGCACCTCGGTGGCGCCGCGTACCTCTTCGTGCGGGGCATGGCCGGCGCCGACACGCCGGTGGTCGGGGAGAACCCGCACGGGGTGTTCACCTGGCGTGTCCCGCCCGTTCTCGTGACAGCGCTCAGCGACCTGCTCGACGGCACCGGGGTCCCGGCGTGACCGGTGCGCTCCTCGGCGCCGAGGTGGCGACGCTGGCGCCTTTCGTCGAGGCAGGCGTTCTCGAGTCGTCCGACGTTCACGTTGCCGGCGTGATCGCGCGAAATGTCGGCGGCCTGGAACCTGAGGTGGTGCTCGGGGCTGCCCTGGCGGCACGTGCCCCGCGCTTCGGGCACGTCTGCGCGGTCATCGGGACTGTCGCCGGGTCCGTCGTCGTCGACGCTGCCGCGGTCGACTCGATCGAATCCCTGCCCTGGCCAGATCCCACGCGTTGGGCGAGGTCCCTCGAGGCAAGCCCGGCAGTGCGCCGCCCGCAGGACCGATCGGGCGGGGTGATCTTGCCGCTCGTCTTCGACGGTACCCGTCTGTACCTCGAGCGCTACTGGCGATTCGAGGAACGTGTCGCAGAGGACCTGTTGAGCCGCGCGCGCACCGACGGCGGATTCGCAACCTCGTCGCCCGCCCTCGACGGCGTCCTCGACGAGCTCTTCGAGACCATGGACCCGCTACAGCGCGAGGCCGCAGCGCAAGGCTTGACTCGCGGGATCGCCGTGATCGGGGGCGGGCCGGGCACCGGCAAGACGCGTACCGTCGCCCGGCTGCTCGCTGCGGCGAACGCGGTCGCGCTCGCCCGGGGCCAGACGCTGGACGTGGCTCTCGCGGCGCCCACCGGAAAGGCGGCCGCGCGCATGACAGCGGCAGTGCACGAGGAGGCCGACGACACGAACCTCCGCGAGGGCGTCGCGGAGGTGCTGCGGCGGACCGAGGCGGAGACGCTGCATCGTCTGCTCGGCGCCCATGCAGGCGGGAAACCCCTCTTCGACCACTCCAATCCCCTGTCCAACGCGCTTGTGGTGGTGGACGAGACGTCGATGGTGTCGCTCCCGATGATGGCCCGCCTGCTCGACGCGGTCCGCTCCGACGCCACGCTCGTGCTGGTCGGGGACCCATACCAGCTCGCGAGCGTCGAGGCCGGGGCCGTTCTCGGTGAGATCGTCGGCCCGAGGGCGACAGGGCCGGCGAACGGGCCGCTCGGACCGGGGATCGTGCTGCTCGAGCACAATTACCGGTTCGGCCCCGGCTCGGAGATAGCGGCGCTCGCCGACGCGATCCGCCTCGGCAACGCCGATCTTGCCGTGGACCTCCTCTCTCACCACGGCTCCGGTGAGCTGACGTGGGTCGAGGACCAGGACCAGGCCGGCATCGACCGACTCCGCGAGGAGGCGGCGGTCTGGGCCGCCGGGGTCGTCCGTGCGGCGCAGAAGGGCGAGGCCGAAGAAGGCCTGCGCCTTGCCTCAGAGTTGAAGGTCCTGTGCGCGACGCGACTCGGAGCTCTCGGTGTCTCCGGCTGGAGTGCAGCCATCGAAGCCCTCACGGCGCGGACGCTTCCCGACGCCGGCATCGGCCGGCGCACCTACGTCGGCCGGCCCGTGATCGTCACGCGCAACGACTACTTCAACCAGGTGTTCAACGGTGACGTGGGACTTGTGGTCGTCGGCGCGAACGGACCGGTCGCAGCCTTCCAGGAGGCGAGCGGCGATTTCCGGGAGCTCGCGATGTCGCGGCTGTCCGACATCGAAACTTGGTGGGCGATGACGATCCACAAGAGCCAGGGGTCGGAGTTCGAGCGCGTGATCGTCGCGCTCCCTCGGCCTCCGTCGCCGATCCTCACCCGTGAGCTCCTCTACACCGCCGTCACCCGCGCCAAGCAGCAGGTCACGGTGGTAGCTGCCGAGGAGTCACTGCGGGCTGCGATCGCCAACCCGGTGGCCAGAGCCTCAGGGCTCGGCCAGAAGCTCTGGACCGCCTGAGCTCCCTCCCGGGTGGAGCACGGGAGTGTTGAGATGCGCAGAATCGCGGGGCCGGGAGAACGCCTACGCGAACAGGACTACTCGATGCTTCATGGAGTCATGAAGACCATCGCGACGTGGCGGGTAATGGCGTGCCTCACCGTGGCATCGATCGCGGCTGCGAGCGGGGCGAGCGGCGTGGCGCAGGGGGTGCCGAGGACCACGACGCGGGGGACCTCACAGCCGGCTGCCGTTCCGACGTCGCTCTGCAGGTCCATCGGGCAGGTCGAACGACTTGTCGTGCGTCGCGTCGACGCGTTCCCGCAGAACGGCATCCATTTCTCGTTCCCGGCGGAGACCGTGGTGACCGAGGTCACATCGGTCCGGGACGTCGCCAAAGTGGTCTGCGCCCTGCCGCGGATTCCCGCAACTGTGATGAGCTGCCCGGCGGACCTCGGGATCACCTATCGCCTCAGCTTCACCGCACCCGACGAGACGTTCCCGACCGTGGCCGTGTCTGCCACGGGTTGTGAGACGGTGCTCGGGATCGGCCCGACCCGCTGGGTGGCCGGCTCCTCGAACTTCTGGCGCCGCCTCGGCGACGACATGGGACTGCCAAGCCCGACCTGGGCGACATTCCGGGGTAGCGGAGGGGCACTCGGCTGAGCCACGGCCGGGCTGCACCAGCCCTGACCGTGTGGTCTCATGAGTGACGTGACGCTCGCGTTCTCGGAGAAACAAGAGCTCCGCACCCGAGCCGTCTGATGGATGCGGCTACCACCGTCGAGGTACGGCCATGGGGACGGTTCGGAGCCTGGCTCCTTGTCGGGGCCGCCTGGTCGCTCGGGGTGGTCGCGATACTCTCGATCGGCCTGTTCGTTCTCCCAGTAGCGGCGGTCGCAACGGTGCTGCTGGCGCGCCGCGCGCCTGGGCGGCCGGGTCTCCCCGGCCTCGTTTCAGGTCTCGGGGCTCCGGTGCTGTACGTCGCCTACCTCAACCGCTCCGGGCCGGGCAACGTGTGTACGGCGACAGCCCGCGCCAGTAGCTGCGTGCAGGAATTCGACCCCTGGTCATGGCTGATCGTGGGGTTGGTACTTGTCACGACCGGCATTGCGGTGTTCTGGTTGCGCACTCGCCCACGCCCGCGGGTCTGAAACGAACATCCAGGACGGCGCCGTCGACACAGCGACTCACGCGGGATCCTGTGTCTCGAGACCGAGGCGATCGTTCTGCGAGCATGTGCGGCGTGCGCGTAAGAAGGCGACCGAAGTGGCGGCACCGGATCGCGGGGTTGCAGCGGAGCGTTGGTCCTGAGCTGCTCTCGGGAGCGTCTGACAACGACCCGACCAACGTTGGCACGGCTGTCGCCGTCGGCGCTGCCACTGCGTACCAACTGGCATGGTTGGCGCTGTTGGTTGTTCCTCTGCTCGGAGTCGTTGAGACCATCGCCGCCCATGTCGGCTCGGTGACACACAACGATCTCCAGACGCTGGCTCTGAAGCGTTTCGGTCGGCATGTGGCCGCGACCCTGTTGGTGTCGGTGGTGATCGTCAACGCAGTTACCATCGCTGCCGATCTCCAAGCCGGGGCCGCCGCGATCGGGCTGTTGGCAGGTGTCGACTCCCGCTGGTTGGTGGTGCCGTTCGGGCTGACACTTGTCGGATTGTTGCTGGTCGGCAAATACGGGCAAGTGGTGGCCGTGTTGCGCTACCTGCTCCTTGGCTTTCTGGCTTTCGGGGTCGCCGCGTTCCTCGCGCGTCCCGACTGGTCCCGCGTCCTCAGGTCCAGCTTTGTTCCCACGCTGTCGTTGCATCGCGACGTCGTCGCCGGTGGCCTCGCCCTGCTCGGCACGACGCTGACCAGCTACGTGTATGTGTGGGAGACGATCGGGCGGGGGTTGGAAGAAGCGCCCGACGCCACGACCGGGGACCAGGGGTTGGCGCGTGCCAAGATCGGCGCTGTCATAGGTGCCGTCTTCACCGGAGTGATCTTGTGGTTCATGCTGGTAGCGTCGGCGGCGACCCTGGGTCAACATCACGAGACGGTCACCTCGGCCCAAGACGCAGCCCAGGCTCTACGCCCGCTCGCCGGTTTTCTGGCGGCGGACTTGTTCGCTATCGGGCTTGTTATCTCCGCGGTGGTCGCACTGCCGGTGCTCATGGCCACCACCGCCTATGTGGTCGGCGCCCAATTCGATTGGCGCCGCGGGCTGTCGGAACCGGTCCACCATGCGCGGGGCTTCTATTGCGTTCTGGCGGCATCCATCGGCCTCGCACTCGCCGTGACCCTGGCCAAGATCTCGGTCATCTCAATGCTGGTCGCAGCGAGCGTGGTCGGAGGATTCGGAACACCCATCGGATTGGCCATCCTGGTCCTCCTGGCACGAGATCCCATGGTCATGGGTGCACGCCCTATCTCCGCCAGGCTGGCGATGGCGGGCTGGACGGTCGCCGTCATAGTCGGCGGCTTTGGACTGCTCTTCGTCATCGGAGCGGCACTAGGCAAGTTCTGACCTGCGTTCACATCCGTATCTCTTTTCAAGGGGCTTTTCGGGCAGCTCTCCCATTGGGCGCCGACCCCCTGATCTGGCCGGCTCCGCCGTCGTACGGGCTGGCTGGTCCGGTTGCTACAGTTCCTCTCTCTTGTTCTGGCGTTCGTCGGCACCGAGACTCGACCTGAGCTCCTACGGCGCGTCGAGCTAACTCTGGACCACCCGGAGGAGCGCAGATGGACCGCTGGACCGCCGCCCAGATTCCGGATCAGTCAGGCCGGGGCTTCGTGGTGACCGGCGCCAACAGTGGCCTCGGCTTCGAGACGGCCCGCCAGCTCGCCGCGCGCGGTGCCCGGGTCGTGCTCGCCGGCCGCAGCGAGGCGAAGGTGTCGGCCGCCATCGAGCAGATCAGGGCCGAGAGCCCTGGCGCTCTCGTCGAGTTCCGGATGCTGGACCTCGCCGACCTCGATTCGGTGCGTGCCTTCGCCGAGGCGCTCGAGCGCGACGAGGTCGCGCTGGACGTTCTTGTCAACAACGCCGGCGTGATGTTCCCGCCCCGCGTCCTGACCCGCCAGGGCTTCGAGTCCCAGTTCGCGACCAACCACCTCGGCCACTTCGCGCTGACGGGGCTGTTGTTCGACACGATCCGCCAGGGCCGTGACGCCAGGGTGGTCACGGTGAGCTCGCTCGAGCACCGGGGCGGGTCCATCCACTTCGACGACCTGACAGGCGAGCGGTCCTATTCACCGAGGGTCTTCTATCGCCAGTCCAAGTTCGCCAACGTGCTGTTCGGCCTGGAGCTGGACCGCCGGGTGCGGGCGGCGGGCATCCCGGTCCGCTCCTTGCTCGCCCACCCCGGTTGGTCGGCCACGAACCTGCAGACGAGCGCCCCGACCGGCGTGATGAAGCAGATGATGAGGCTCGGCAACCGCCTGCTGGCCCAGAGCGCGGAGATCGGTGCCTTGAGCCAGCTCTACGCTGCCGTCGACCCCGGGGCGGAGAGCGGCTCTTTCTACGGTCCGGACGGCCTGGGAGAGCTGCGCGGCCATCCGACCCGGGTACGCCCGGCGCCGTCGGCGACGGACGAGGAGGCGGCACGGCGCCTGTGGGAGGTGTCGGAGGAGCTCACCGGAGTCACGTTCAGGCTCTGAGCTCCAGCGCTGCGGCCGGGGAGCTGCCGGCCCGTGCGGGCTACGCCCCCAAGAAGGCGGGGCGGCCGAGCAGGTAGCCCTGGCCGGTCTCGACCCCGAGCGTGAGGAGCATGGCGAGCTCCGCCTCGGTCTCGATCCCTTCGGCGAGGCTTATCGCGCCCGCCCGCTTCGCGAGGCTCGCGTAGGCGCAGGCGACCGCCTGGAGAAGCTCGTCCTCGGCGATCCCGTGGATCACCGTCGTGTCGATCTTCACGATGTCGGGCCGGACGCCGAGAAGGTGCTGCAGGCTGACGTCCGCGGCGCCGGCGTCGTCCAAGGCGATTCGCACGCCGAGCGAGCGCAGGTGATCGATCACCTCGACGAAGAGGTGGTAGTTGTCCACGCTGTCGTTCTCGGCGATGTCCAAGACGAGCAGCTCCGGCGGGATCTTCGCGGCGAGCTCACCGAACTGTGTCGAGGCTGCTGTGGCCGGCGACACGTTGACCGCGAGAAAGGCGCCCTCGGGGAGTTGCGCGAGCTGCTCGATTGCCGTCGTGGCGGCGAGGAGCTCGAGGTCCTGCAGGAGCCCGAGGTGCGAGGCTTGATCGAACCACTGACGGGGGGTCGCGTGCGCCGGCCGGGGGAACCTGGCCAGTGCTTCGTAGCCGATGACCTCGCGCGACTGGAGGTTGCAGACGGGCTGGAACGCGACCCGCAGGGAGCGGTCGCTCAGCACTCGCTCAACGTCGAGGGGTGATTCGCTGTGCGCTTGCACCAGGGTGAGCCTACTTAAGTCGGCAACCAGAGGGGTGTTCCGCTTCGGCTTTCTCTTTGGGCGAACCACGGGTGTCGACTCGAACGAATGCCTCCTGCGACTGTCAGACGGCGACACAATGGCGTCCCTTCCCGGTCCTCTTGGCCGTGTACATGGCGGCATCGGCAGCCTTCATCAGCTGAGTGGCGGACTGGCCGAACGCGTCGGTGAACGCGATCCCGACCGACGCACCGATCTCGGCGACGCCGGTCGCGAGAGGGAACGGCTCGGCGAGGCTGGCGACGATCCGGTGCGCGATCACCTCCACCACCTCCAGCGAGGCCGCCTGCTCGAGCAGGATCGCGAACTCGTCACCGCCGAGCCGCGCGACGGTGTCGGTGGCGCGGACACAGTTGTTGAGCCTGCCCGCCGCCTGGACGAGGAGCTCGTCCCCGGCGCCGTGGCCGAACGTGTCGTTGATCCTCTTGAACTCGTCGAGGTCGATGTAAAGGAGGAAGACCAGGTTTCCCGCGCGCGCCGCACGGTGGTAGGCGCCGTCGATGTGGTCGACGAACAGCGCGCGGTTCGCAAGGCCGGTGAGCGGGTCGTGGAAGGCCTTGTGCACCAGCTCGTCCTGGGCGCCTTCCAAGAGGGCAAGGTCCTCGTGCAGCCGGCCGTTCTGCAGGGCGAAGGCGAGCTGCTTCGCGAGCGTGCCCAACAGCTGCAGGTCGGTCTGTTGAAAATCGCCGACGAACTTGTTGCGGTGTGCCACTACGAGATAGCCGAGGGAGGGACCGTTGTCCGCGGCCGGGACCGCCACGCCCATCCCCGTCGGCCGGTCATCACCTGCGATGTACCAGGCCAACGGCGTGTCCACGCCGAGGCTCTTGGTGACCAGGATGTTGTCGCCCGCCAGGGTCTCCGCGAGGCCCGGTGGCAGGGACTCGACGGGGACCGGCTCCATGACCTCGTCGGCCACGCCGTTGACGGTCCTGGTGACGAGCGCCGGGTTGCCCGTGGTGATCGGCAGCAGCGTGAGCTCGACGAGCGTCGCGTGGAACATCTTGGCGATGTGGACCAGGAAGTCCACGGCGCCCGTGTGGACGCTCCTGGAGTGGCTCAGGATCCGGGTCGCAGCGAAGAGGTTCTCGATGTCGCTGAGCTGCCTTCGCCTGGTTATCTGTGAGCGGTAGGCGGCCACGGTCAGCAGGACCGGGATCGGTATGGTCAGGAGCAGGACTGGGGCGGCAACGGTCATGACCAGGACGATCGTTGCGATCACACCGTTGCCTAGTGCGATGACGGCCACCACGGGCGCTGTGGAGGCGAGGCCCTCGGTGACGATCGTGAAGTCTGCTTCGGACAGGTACATCGCGGCCGATATCTCGATGTTGGAGAGCTCGTTCAGCAGGGCGACCGTCACTAGGTAGCCGATCACGCTGCGCGTCGAGAAGATCGCACCGGGCTGGATAAGGAAGCGCAGCAGCGCGTAGTACACAGGGGTCGCCAGCAGTTGGGCCCCGAAGTTGAAGATCACCTGCACGGGCGAGCGCCTCTGCACGGCCTGAACCAACCCGAGGCTGCATGCCATCGCCACTGCGGTCACGAAGGGGCTCGTGCCCAGGATGGCCACGATCAGGACTGCGTCGTTGAGCGTCAGGACGACATTTGTCTTGCGGATGGGCAGCTCAACGCTCGCCAGCTCAGAGGCTGTGGCGAGGAGGAAGATCCCCCACCAGGGGATCGCCGGGACAAAGCTGGCGGATATCGGGGCGACGTGGCGAAGCGGCCCGAAGACGACAGCCAGCCCACCGGCGAGGACGAGAAGGACGTACAGCCAGAGCCAGACGGGTTGACCGAAAGCGTGCGCATGAGAAAGGGCGGGCGGGGCCGCGGCTTCAGCTGGCGCGGGCATTTCGCGACCACGTGGGACGAACATGCGAGAAGGCGGACGTATCGGCGATCGGTCGGCGTCGTCCTGCAAGGCAGAGCCACCGACCCCGCATCGCTCCTTGGAGGTACGCGCCGTGAGCACTCGACGCAGTCGGGCCGGACCGGACCTGGCGCATTTGTCGACCCGTCTTCAGCTGATCCTGGGCGACGACGTCCGTGTGGACTTGGCCGGCACAACCTCCGGGTCGGGACCGAATTCGGGGCCCGGCCGTGCGGTGCTGCGAACTGGCCTTGCAGGGCCCCCCTCAATGGCTTCGACGAGGAACGTCACCTGTTCATCACCCGGACAACCCCCCGTGACGGCGTGATCACACCGAGAGCGCCCGATCGCCTCCGCGCTGTCAGTCCGGAGATCACGAGGCCCGCCCTTCTCCAAGAAGCCGAAAGGCTCTCGCACGGTCCTAACTCCTCGTAGCGCGACCCGGAAACACAGTTCTTCTCATCTTCTGTTATCGGACGGGATACAAGCCGGCTTTAGGCCCCAACTTGCCCGACAGCCAGGTACCCGGCGGGTTGGGGCCGGGCATCGGGACGACGCCGTCACCCTGCGCGAGCACCGAGCTCGGCGGCCCGGGAGCTGCGGCCTTGCGCCCGGGGTCCTCCGAGGCGCAGAGTTCGTTGTAGGTGCCGGGCCCGCCACAGGGCCCGTCGGCTCCTCATGACAGGAGAAGCAGCGTGCAGCTGGTCGTGGTACCCATCGAGAAGCCCGAGGACCTGAACGTGATAGTGGGCCAGGCGCACTTCATAAAGACCGTCGAGGACCTCCACGAGGCGCTCGCCGGCACGAGCCCGCACCTGCGTTTCGGGCTCGCCTTCTGCGAAGCGTCCGGCAAGTGCCTCGTCCGCCGTTCGGGCAACGACCCCGAGCTCGAGGACCTGGCGGTCCGCAACGCCCTCGCACTCGGCGCGGGTCACTGCTTCGTCGTCTTCGTCCGCGAGGGCTACCCGGTCAACGTGCTCAACCAGCTGAAGCAGGTCCCCGAGGTCTGCAACGTCTACTGCGCCACGGCCAACCGCGTCGAGGTGGTGCTGGCCGAGACGGACCTCGGTCGGGGCGTCCTCGGTGTCGTCGACGGCTCGGGCCCGCTCGGCGCGGAGACCGACGAGGACATCTCCGAACGCAAGTCGCTGCTGCGCTCCATCGGCTACAAGCTCTGAGCCCGGACCCGAAGGCGCCGAGATGTCCCATGCACTGATCGTCTTCAGGCACTCGAAGTCCGACTGGTCAGCGGACTACGGCGGTTCGGACCTCGACCGGCCGTTGGCGAAACGGGGCCGCAAGGCGGCCCGGGCCGCCGGCCGCTTCCTCGCCGCCACCGAGGTGCCCGAGTCTGTCATCTGCTCGCCGGCGCTGCGTGCGACCGCGACGCTCGAGCTGGCGAGCGAGGCCAGGGACTGGGAGTGGTCCGTGCGCGAGTCGGTCGCCCTCTACGACGAGGGCGTCGAGGGCCTGCTCGCCGAGGTCCGCCGGGAGCCGGAGACGACACGGCTCTTGATGGTCGTCGGTCACGAGCCCGCCTGTTCGGAAACGGTCCAATTCCTGATCGGCGGCGGCCTCGTCCGGATGCCGACGGCGGCCCTCGCGCGGATCGATCTGTTGGTGGAGGAGTGGGGGGAGGTCAGCGCCGGGACGGGGGTGCTCTCCTGGCTCGTCGTGCCGCGCGTGATCGGGGCGTAAGGCGCGTGACTCACGTCTCCGGCAACGGCGGCACGGCGGGGACGGGTTCTCCCGATCCGAGCCGGATCCCGGTCCTCGACTGCGCCGGCCTCACCAAGAGCTTCGGCATGCGCCTCGCCGTCGACGGCGTCGGCTTTCGCATCTTCGAAGGCGAGGTGTACGGCCTCTTGGGACCGAACGGCGCCGGCAAGACGACGACCATGAAGATGGTGTGCGGCCTGCTCGAGCCCGACAAGGGGACCATCTCGATCGCCGGCCGGCAGGCGATCGGCAACCTCGAGGTGAAGGCCCTCATCGGGTACGTGCCCCAGGACGTGGCCCTTTACCCCGACCTGACCGCTGGCGAGAACCTTGAGTTCCTCGCCAGGTTGTACAAGCTCGGGCGCCGCACGGTGGCCGCCAGGGTGGACGAGGCCCTCGAGCTGACCGAGCTGACAGACAGACGAAACGACCGCCTCGACTCGTTCTCTGGCGGCATGAAGCGGCGCATGAACATCGCGGCCGGCCTGCTCAACCACCCGAGGCTGCTCGTGCTCGACGAGCCGACCGTCGGCGTCGATCCCCAGAGTCGCCACGCCATCTTGGAGCGGGTGCAGGCGTTCGGGCGCGAAGGCCTCGCCGTTGTGTACACGACGCACTACATGGAGGAGGCCGAGCGCGTCTGCGACCGGGTCGGCATCATCGACCACGGTCACCTGATCGCGGAGGGGACGAGGCGTGAGCTGGTGGCACAGCTCGGCGAGCAGGACCGCATCTCGCTCAGCGCGACGGGGGACCTCGAGCGCCTCGCAGAGGCCTGCCGGGGCGTCAAGGGGGTGAGCAGCGCCGCGACGGCCGAGAGCTCCGTCCACCTCGTCGCCGCCGAGGGGCGCCATCTTTTGCCGGCCATCTTGGAGGCGGCCGACGCGGCGGGCATCGCCGTGACGAGCGTCGACGTCGTCGAGCCCGACCTGGAGGCGGTGTTCTTGAACCTGACGGGCACCGCCCTCAGGGAGTGAGCCGCCATGCGCACAGCCCTCGCCATCGCCCGCAAGGACCTGCGCCAGCGCATCCGCGACCGGTCGGCGATCGTGGTGGGTGTCATCGCCCCCGTCGTGATCGCCGGCCTCATGAGCCTGGCGTTCAACGGCGTGAACAACTTCCACTTCACGCTCGGGCTGGTCGAGCTCGATCACGGCCCGGTGGCGGCCCAGCTGGTGAAGGCGCTCGATGCCCCCCAGCTGCGACAGGTCATCACGGTGCAGGACGTGGCCACGCCGGCGCGCGCCGCCTCGGAGATAAGAAGCGGCGTGCTGGCCGCGGCACTCGTCATCCCGGTGGGTTTCTCCGCCGCGGTGACCGGTGAGCATCCCGAGCCCCTCACGACGCTCACCTCGAACAACGCCACGATCGCCGGCGACGTGGCGACCTCGGTCGCGGGTTCGTTCGTGGCCCAGGTGAACGCCGACCGCCTCGCCTTCGCCACCGCCGTGGCCGCGGGCGCACCGAAGGGCGACGCCTCACGGCTCATAGGCATCGTCGCGAGGCTCCGCATCCCCCTCCAGGCAGTCGAAAGCCCCATCGGCGCCCACGAGCTGAAGGTGATCAGCTACTACAGCCCTGGGATGGCGATCTTCTTCCTGCTGTTCACGATCAGCTACACCGCGCGCAGCTTCTTCGTCGACCGCTCCCAGGGAATGATCGAACGCATGCGGGCGGCCCCGGTCCGCCCCGTCGAGATACTGCTCGGCAAGGCCCTGTCGGTGTTCGTCTACGGCGTCGTCAGCCTCGCGACCATCGGCGTGGTCACCACGGCCGCCTTCGGTGCCGACTGGGGCGCGCCGCTGCCCGCCGCGCTGTTGGGCCTGGCGCTCGTCTTCTCGGTGATCTGCCTCACGGCCCTCGTCATCGGGATCGCCCGGACACAGCGCCAGGCCGAGGGCATCGCCTCGATCATCATCTTCGGTCTCGCTCTGCTCGGGGGTGACTTCTTCTTCATCTCGAGCGCACCTTCGACCATCAAGCACTTGGCACTTCTCACGCCCAACGGATGGGCGATCCGTGGCTTCACGGATCTCGCGACGATCGGGGGAGGGCTCGGCACCATCGTCGAGCCGGTCGTGGCCATCCTGGTCATCAGTGCCGTCGTGGGTGCCTTCGCGCTGAGCCTCGCCCGCCGGGCGGTGACGTCGTGAGGGCGCTCGCCATCGCGAGGGCCTCGGGGCGCCGCGTGCTGCGAGACCGGGTCTCCTTGTTCTTCCTGATAGTCCTGCCCATCGTCGTCATCGTCATCGTCGGAGCGGTCGCCCAGGGGTTCAACACCTTCCGCGTGGGGGTCGTGAACCTCGACGGGGCCCAGGCGAGCCGGCAGCTGGTGGCCGAGCTCAGCCACGCCCCCGGGCTGGCGGTCGTCGCCTACCCCGACCTCGCCTCGCTCGAAAAGGCCGTGGGACGTTCGGAGATCTCAGCCGGGGTCCTGATCCCCCGCGGCTTCGACGCCGGCATGCTCGCCGGGAGAGCCTTGACGGTCTCGGTCATCGCCGAGCAGGCGAACAACACCCAGGAGGCGGCCGCCACACGGGTCACCTCGGTCGTCGACGACTTCGGCGGGAGGGTCGAGGCAGCCCGGTTCGCCACCAGGTACGGGGGCAGCTTCGCCAAGAACCTCGGCCGGGCGGGCTCCCTCGAGTCGAGCACGCCCGGCGTCGGGCTGGACGCGCAGATGGTCCACACAGCTCAGGGGAGCCTCCCGCCCGGCTACGAGTACAGCGCACCGACCGAGCTCGTGCTGTTCGTCTTCCTGATGGCGGTCGCCGGCGGAGCGACGATCGTCGAGACGCGGCGACTGGGCATGTTCGACCGCATGTCGGCGGCACCTGTCAGGCCCCGGACCATCATCGCCGGCGAGTCGATCACCTACATCCTGATCGCAGCCATGCAGTCCCTCGTCATCGTCGCCATAGGGACTGTCGTGTTCGGCGTGTCGTGGGGGAACCCGTTGGCGGCCGCCGCGCTGCTCGTCGTGTGGTGCCTCGTCGGCGCCAGTGCCGGGATGGTCGCGGGCACATTCTTCCGGACGCCCGAGCAGGCGAGCGCCATAGGCCCGATCGTCGGGATCGTGTTCGCGATGCTCGGAGGGTGCATGTGGCCGCTGTCGATCGTGTCGACAGCCATGCGCGAGATCGGTCACGCGACACCGCAGGCGTGGGCGGTCGACGCCTGGACCAACCTGTTGTCCAACCACGGGGACCTCGCCTCGATCTCGCACGAGATCGGCATCCTCGCCCTCTTCGCGCTGGGCTTCTTCGCCCTGGCGACGTTCCGGCTGAAGGCCATGCTGGCGACCCGGGGAGCCTGACCTTTAGCGGCGCCGCAGCGCGCTCGCGAACGCAAAAGCGGGCAAAGTCGTGTGTTCGGGGCTCGGCTAAGCTCGCGCCGTGCCCCGCGACCAGTTGCTGATCGACGCGTCGCGTCTTCACGCAGAGCTCGGCGAGCCGCAGCTTCGCGTCATCGACGCGACGGCGTTCCTGATCCGTGAGGTCCCCGACGGGCCCTACACCGTCGAGAGCGGGCGGGGACGCTACGACGGGGCTCACATCCCGGGAGCGGTCTTCGCCGACATCCCCGGTGAGCTCTCGGACCCCGCCTCCCCGTTCCGCTTCACCCTGCCCCGGCCGGAGCATTTCGCCCGGGCCATGGGGGCGCTCGGCGTGGGACCGGGCACACGGGTCGTCGCCTACGCACAGGAGTCCCCGATGTGGGCCTCCCGGCTCTGGTGGCTCCTGCGCTACTTCGGGTTCGACGAGGTGCGGGTGCTCGACGGCGGCCTCGGGTCGTGGCGCCGGGCGGGATACGAGGTGAGCTCGGACCCACCCGTGACCGAGCCGGCGAGCTTCGCGGCGCGTCCGCGCCCGGAGCTGTTGGCAACGAAGGACGACGTCTTGAGGGTGGTGGGCGGCGAACCGGCATGTCTCGTGAACGCGCTCACGCCACGGGCCTTCCGGGGCGACGGCCCGGGCGCCTACAGCAGGCCGGGCCGCATCCCGGGATCGGTGAGCGCACCGGCAGCGGCCCTCTTCGACCCGGACACATGGTGCTTCCGGCCACGAGACGAGCTCGCCGACGAGCTCGCCTTCCTGCTCGGGGCCGATCCGAGCCTCCCCGTGATCGCCTACTGCGGCGGGGGCATATCGGCCACGGTCGACATCTTCGTGCTCTCCATGCTCGGCCGCGACGACATCCTCCTGTACGACGGCTCGCTCACGGAGTGGAGCGCGGATCCGGACCTTCCCCTCGAGGTCGGCTGAGTCCCTTGCCCAAGGCGGTCGTGTTCGACTGCGACGGCGTGCTCGTCGACAGCGAGAAGGCCGTGTTCAAGGGCATCTCGGCCGTCTTCGCCCGCCGGGGCGTCCACGGTGTCGTCACCGGCCCGGCTTCGCCCCTCTACGGCGCCTCCGTCGACGAGATGATCTCGGAGCTGGGACGCCGGCTCGGAGAGCCGGTCAGCTCCGACGAGGTCGCGAGCGAGCTCGACGCGGAGATCCGCGCGGCCGTCGCCGGCGGCGTGCGTGCGACGGACGGGGCGATAGAGCTCCTCGAGGCGATCCGGGGGACGCGACCGCTCGCGGTCGCGTCCAACGGCTCTCGCGAGATCGTGGAGGCGACGCTGCTGGCGGCCTCGATCCCGGAGGTCTTCGACGCGGTGGTGGTGCTCGAGGCACCGCTGCGGCCCAAGCCCGCACCCGACATCTACCTTCGCGCCTGCGAGCTGCTCGGCGTGGCGCCCGAGCGTGCCATCGCCGTCGAGGACTCGGTCCCCGGTGCTCTCTCCGCGAGCGCCGCCGGCCTGATGGTCGTGGGCCTGGGCTCGACGCCCGGGCTCGGGTCCGTGGCCGACACGCTCGTGCCCAGTCTTTCCGACCCGCAGCTGTTGGAGCTGCTGGGGCTCGAGACGCTCGAGGTGTAGGCGCCGCTTCGCGGCGCGGGGAGCTAGGGAAATGCCGGTGTGTCGACGGGGTAGTAGAGCGCGAATTTGGTCACGAAGTTCTGGTGGCGGCTGCGGATGTCCTCCAGGTCGTTCGGCTCGGTCACCGACTGCTCGGCGCTGCGCAGGATCATGTCCGCCTGGCGCGCGAGCACCAGCCGCTGCTCGAGGGTCGTGGTCTCCTCCATGACGCGGGTGAGGGCGTCCAGCATCTGGATCATCAGGACCGGCATGCCCCGGGCCGCCTGGCGGATCTTGTCGAATGCCCGGTTGGCCGCGCGCGCATAAGACGGGTCGGGCTCGATGAGCCGCACGCGGCCGGACCGGTCCCTGTAGACGCCCTTGCCGATCGTCACATGGGAGATCTTCCTCAGTCCCACCGAGAGCCAGTCGATGCAAGTCACCGCGGTGAAGGGGTCGTTCACCGCGGGCGAGAGCGCGCGGACGGCGATCTCCACGAGCTGGTCGATGGCGAACACCGGCTCTTGCATCAATGTCCGGTGCGGACCCGTCGCATGTGCCTTGGCGAGTGCCTCGGCGACCTGTGGTGCCGACTCGCGTGGCCAGACGGTGGCGAGCGGCCGTCCGGCGGCGATGAAGTGGCCGGGCCTGTGGGCGAGCCGGATGACCGCATCGGTGTGCGTCGCGATCCTGACCAGTTGGGCGTAGCCGACGAACTGCAGGTAGCCGCTCTCGATCGCGGGGACGGGGCAGCCCTCCGAATCGAGGAGATGAAGGAGCTCGTCCAGCGACTTCCCGCGGTGGGCCGACGCCGGCCCGCTCTCGTCGGGCTTCTGTTCGGCGATCTCGGCGTCGATCTCGCGCAGCAGGTCACGGGCGATCCCGGCTATCACCTCCGGCATCTGGATCGTCTTTGCGATGTGGTTGATGAAATAGATGAGCACCGCGAGGTCCACGAAGAGCAGGGCCTCGGAGACGGCGATCGACAGGTGCGGCACGAAGACGCCGCGCCGGCTGCCGATGGCGATGGCGCCGAGGGCGAGGGTCGAGTAGACGAAGGTGCCGACGAAGACGCCGAGCGTCACCTGGTTCCCGACGTCCCGGACGAAGTTGCGCATCATGCGGGGACCGAACTGCTGGGACGCCAGGGTGAGCGCCAGGATCGTGATCGAGAACACGACGCCGACGACGGTGATCACCGCGGCGGCGATGGCGATCAGCACCTCCCTGCCGGCGTCCGCGCTTTCCGTCCGCATCCAGAACGGAAGCGTGAGGTGCCCTTGGTAGGCGGCCCAGTCGATCGCGAAGGTGATCACGAACAGCACGGCCGCGACGACGACGAGGATGGTGGGCACGAGCCAGAAGGTCGTGCGGAGTGCCTCCCACCGCCAGCTGGCGAACTTCCGCCGCGTCTCCCAGGCCCGCGCGCGCTCGGCCGGTGCCCCCGGCGCGCCGGGCTCTGCGGGCGAGCTCCGAGCAGATGTGGGAAGTGAGTCGGTCATTGGGCCAGTCCTATGTTTGCCGACCAGTCTTCCCGGCGCGCCGTTCACAAAGAGTACCGGTCGCGGGGAGGTCTGCTCCGAGCTTCGCGGGTGAGAGCAGTGCCGGCCGGTTGGGACCGCGAGAGACGCTGCGGGCCGGCGGCGGGTCCGCTTGTCGGGACGCTGCCGGTTGCTAGAGTCACGTCTTCGGTCACGGCGTTCGCGCCGTGGTGACGGGGGAGGGGGGACTATGACCGACACGAGAGTCGACTCTTCGCCGACCGGAGCCGGCCCGGGGTTGACGACCGGAGCCGAGGTGGGTGTCGGTCCCGGCGCGGCCGCGCCGGCACGCCCGGTCGTCCAGATCGTGCCGCTCAAGGGCCTGCCGGTCGTCGCGGTCATCCTCGCCTTCCTCGTGGCGTCGATCGGTTTCAACTGGCAATGGGGGCTCGACTTCAACCATGTCGCCGGCGGTGGCCTGTGGACGGGCATCGACCTGTTCGTCGGGCTCGTCGTCGGGCCGATCCTCGGGCGGCTCTCGATCCCGGCCCGCGCCGAGTTCTCGGCGAGGTTCATGCCGAAGATGGTCCTCCTCATGCCGACGCTGGTCGCGATGACGCTCGCCTCCGGGTTCCAGCTGGCGCTCGACCTCGGCAACTTGAAGGCGTCGAGCCCGAACCACGCCTGGCTGATGGTGTCGTTCGTCGTTGTGGGCGTCATGGCCGTCATCGCGCTCGGCATCCTCGAGCCGGCGAACATCGCCGTCCTGTTCGAGATGCGCAAGCCCCGGCCCGACGGCGAGGTCATCGCCAAGCTGATGAAGCGATTCATCTACACCGCCGGCATCACCGGACTGATGCAGGTCGCAACGCTCGTCATCATGACCCGGGTGGCCTCGCAATGAGCGTGTCGGACCGCGAGGCGCCCGCCGCGCTCGGCGCGCCGCAGCGGTTCGCGCCCGTCGCCGAGCTCGCAGCCGCGGCCCTCGTGCTGATCGTGGTAGGGGGCGTCTACATGGCTTCGTACGCACCGCGCCGGCCACCGCTCACCGCCCCGATCTGCCTCGCCGCCGCGAGCGCCGCCCTGCTCTTTGTCACCGCCGTCATGCTGGTGCGCACCAGAGGGCTCGCGTGGGACAAGTTCTTCCTCGTCGGCCGCTGGACGTTGGTCTCGTACGTGATCGCCGCAGGGCTGATCGAGTTCGCGTTCGTCCGGGACCACACCCGGGGAGGCCCTCTCGTGGTGCTGACGGCGATGCTGGTCCTGTTCGCCGTCGACGTCCCGCTGATAATCAGCTACACGGTCGCGCGCTTCCAGTCCGCCCGGAGCGACGCCACCTGAGCCGAGAGGCCGGCCCGGAGCGACGTGACCCGGCACCGGGTCCGGTGGGGCGCTGCGATTCTGCTGGCAGGCGCGTCGGCGATGTTCCATGCTCGTGAGGTGGAGAGCCTTCCATCGGACGGATCCGAAGCGGGGGACCGGGCCGAGCCGGACCGACGCCCGGCGGGGGACCCGGTAGCCGATCCCGTGCCGGGGAGAGCCCCCAGCTCACCTTCGGTCGGCGAAGCTTCCCCGACGACCGGCGCGCTCACGACGAGGAAGCGGAGCGAGACCTACGTCGCGCGGAGGTCGTGGGCTGTGTTCCTCGTCGGGTTGAAGGCCCTCGTCCTGCGCGCCTGGGAGGCGCGCTGGACGCTCCGGGTCATCTCGGTCACGGCCGCCGCCGCGGGAGCGACGTGGGCGGTCTGCCTCCCATTCGGCGGCTTCGCGCCGGCCTTCGGTGCGGCGTCGGCTGTCTACGCCGTCCAGTTGACCGTGCGGACCTCCGTGCTCGACGGCGCCAAACGGACGGTGCTGATGGGCCTCAGCGTCCTGCTTGCCGTGCTGATCCTGAAGACCGTCGGCCTCTCGGCCCTCGCGGTCATCGTGCTGGTCTTCGTCTCGCTCGCCGCCGGCCAGTTGCTGCGGCTCGGCGCGAGCGGTTCGCTCCAGATCCCCGGGACGGCCATCTTCATCCTCGCCCTCGGGACCTCCGTGAGCACTTCCACCTTGCTCGACAGGGTCTGGGCGACTCTGGTCGGCGCCGTCATCGGTGCCGCCGCCTCCTATGTGGCCTACCCGGGGGACCCCCGCTCACGGGCCCGGCGGGCCCTAGCGGCACTTGCCGGTTCGATCGCGGACCTGCTCTCGGAGATGAGCGCCGGAGTGGCGAGGACGCCGACAGCGACCGAGACCGACGTCTGGCTCGGCCGCTCGCGTGCGTTGGAGGAGGAGCTGGAGCACACGCGTCCCTTGGTCGACGAGGCGGTGGCGTTCCTCCGGGTGGACCCCTTCGGTCGCAAGACCGCCTCCGCCGAGCTGGCGCAGGCGCTCGACGCCCTCACGCACTCGGTGGCTCAGCTGCGTGCGATCGCGCGCACGTTGTTCGACCACCAGATCGACGGGGCACCGCGGCTGCCCGCCAGTCTCGCCGAGGTGCTCTCCCGCACCGCTGTCGCGTACCGCGCCCAGGCCGAAGCTCTACAGGGGGACGCTCCGAGCGTGGATGCCGCCCTGGACGCCGTGCGGCAAGCCCGTGGCGAATCGCTTCGCAGCCTCCGGCGGGTGGACGAGACCGGTGCGTGGGTCGTCTCCGGTGCGATCCTCACCGAAGTCGACAGGATGGTCGCACAGCTCGGAGGCGACGCTCCCGCGCTGGCGGTCCCGACCGATTCGTCCCGCACTCGCCGTCGCCGTGGGAGATCGCGAAACGGCCGCCGAGAGTAGGGCTGACCGGCATGCCTACCAGGGAAAGACTCGTTTCTCTCAGGTATCCTGCAGACAGCTCATCTCGAGCGACAGCGAACCGACCCCATCGGCCAGATCGGTGGTTCCTTGAACATGGCTGCTGACGAGCCCGAAGAGCCTGGGGAGGCGGGGCCGCCACTTGGCGGCCCCGAGGACAAGAACCCGGAATTGGCCGTCCCGAAAAGCCGTGCCGGGGGAGCCTGGAAGAGCCTCGTGCCGACGCTGGTCTTCGCGGCGGTGATGGTCATATTCATCGTGCAGAACCTTCAGAAGGCGAAGGTCAGCTTCCTCATGTTCTCGGCCAGGTTCCCGCTGGCGCTCGCGCTCCTGGTGGCCGCGGCGCTCGGCGCGCTCGTCGTGTTCTGCCTGGGATCGGTGCGGATGGGCCAATTTCGCAAGGCTTTTCGGCGTCACCAGGCACAACATGACACGACTCGAGGGAAGAGATGAAGATCGAGTACAAGGTGAAGGAGTGGCACACAGGGGCCGTTCACGCGGGCGAGACGGGAGCGTTGGGGCTGCAAGCGATGCTCAACGAGCCTGAGCTCTTCGGCTACCGCATGCACACGGTACTGGGCGGTCTCGACCAGTCGTTGCTGATCTTCACCAAGGAGACGGGGGACGGTGCCGCCTCACAGCCTGGTGACACGGCCGGGGCCTCGGACATCCGGGACTGACCTTCCGGGCGGCCGCCCACGCGGCTTGTGAGCTCCTCAGGAGGGATCGACAGAGATGACCCCTGCGTCCGCCACGTGCTCGCTCCATCCGGACCCGTCGAAGTAGCGCAGCTCATGACGCCCAGTCGGGTCGGGAAGCCAAGCCCTGAGCAAGGCCATCTGTCGCACAGCCGTCGCGGAGCCGGCCGCCGCGCCGATCTCGTCAACAGGGGAGAAGCCGGGCACGTCCCGGCCATCGCCGCCCGGTCCGCGGCCCTGCTGGAAGCGGGGCGACCAGGCGAAGATCGAGAGCAGCGTGCCGAAGATCGCGACGAAGACGATGGACAGCAAAGTGACGAGGAAGGTCACAAAGACGCTGACGATGCCCCAGACGAGAGGGTGGATGTGCCACGGGCTGGAGCCGGTACGGCGCCTGTAGGCGTTCGAGCGCATGAACGCCAGCGTCCCGAACACGAGCCCCAATGCGAGATACCAGCCTGTCCTCGGAATGATCAGGCTTGTCACGCGCACGGCCCGAGTCTATGCGGTCGGCTCCGCTGCAGGCGACCGAACTCCTCCGGCCTCGGCGTTGTCGTCGCCGCGTGAGCCGGCCCGCCTACTTGGTCATCGGGAAGGAGCCGGTTGTCGCGATCGAGCCGCTCGTGGAGATGACACAGCCCTCGTAGCCGTCGACGGCTTCGATCACCGCCAGGCCCGCCTCGCCGGCCACGAGAAGGCCGGTCGCGAGCGCGTCGGCCAGCCAGAGCCGAGGCCCGGTGACAGTCGCCGACTCACAGCGCGCCCCCGGCCGCCCGGTCTGCGGGTCGATGACGTGGTGCCCGCGCTCGTAGCAGCCCGAGGTGGCGATCGCGCCCGGGGACTCGAGGACGCAGGCGAGGGCATCGACGGCGCGGGGGTCGCGCACTCCGATCCTCCAGGGCACCCCAGGCTCGGGGCCGCCGAAGGTGGCCAGGTCGCCCCCGGCGCTCACGATCGCGGCCCGGACACCGGCGGCACGCAGCTCACCGAGAGCCTTGTCTGCCGCCCAGCCCTTGACCAGCCCGGTGGGGTCGACCCCCCCGGGCATCGCCCATGGGTCGAACCATCCACCGGAGAGCCGACGGGCGATCGAGCACAGGTCCAGCACCTCGGTCACCTCGGCCGGGGCCTCGCCGGGAGTGATCGCATTCCTGCGGAGAAGGCTCATCGGGCTGTTGGGCTTCCACGTGCTGAAGACGGCGTCCGCGCGGTCGAGCCGCGCGCACGCCCTCGCCAGTCCGACATGGGCCGCCTTCAGGTCGGCGTCGCCGATGCGCACCTCGAACGACACGATCGTCCCCATGACGGCGTGGACATGACGGAGGACGCGACCGGTCGCGCCGGCACTGTCGGCCGTGGGAGGCGACCTCCGGGTGAGCGTGCCGGTGTCGGCCACTACTTGATCCCAAGCTTGTCGAGAGCTGCCTGCAGCGACTGGACGTAGGCCTGGCTCGTGAACGTCGCGCCAGAGACGCCGTTGATGCTGGCGCTCTGGGCCTGAAGCGTCTGGCTCTGGAGCAGGGGCTCCGCATACGAGTTGACCTGGCTCGAACGCGGGTCGAAGGCGGTGTCGATCACGGGCTGGACGTCGGTGATCCGGCTCCCCGTGGCGGTCACCTGGAGCTCCAGCTCCCCGTAGCGGTACTGGACGTCGGCACCGAGGGCGGAGCGGGTCCCGGTCGGTGTGGTCGTCGTGGTCGACGTGGAGCTCGAGACCGAGCCCGGTGTCGACGACGACCCGCTCGTGGTCGTCGTCGAGCTCCCGCTGTCGCCACCTTTCGACGATCCGGTCGGCGTCTTCCCCGCGCCGGACGTGCCCGACAGGCCGGACACGACGTTCGTGCCGATGTTCTCTGTGTGGAACCCGAGAACCGCGGCCAGTCCGGCGGCTGTCGCGGCGACGACGATGGGCGTGCGCTTCATTGCGTGATCTCCAAGTCTCGAGAGGTTGGCCGACCGAGGTCTCAGAACGCGAACGACTCGGCGTGGATGGCGTCGGGGCCGACTCCGAGGCGCCGCGCGGCGCCGAGGATCCGGTCGGTGAAGCCTTCGGGCCCGCAGACGTACACGTCGCGCTCGGCGATGTCGGGGACGAGTTGGCCGAGCAGGCGGTGATCGAGGCGCACCCGGTGGCGGCTTCCGACGAGGAGGTGCAGGCGACCGCCCCGTTCCTCGACGAGCGCGTCCATCTCGTCGTGGAAGATCACGTCCTCGCGTGTCGGCGCGCGCAGCATGACCACGACGTCGACTTGGGCGGGCAGGTCCTCGAGGATGGCGCGCATCGGTGTGACCCCCACGCCGGCCGCCACGAGAAGGACCTTGTCGCCGCTGCGCGAATGCGCCGTGACGACGCCGTAGGGGCCTTCGATGGCGACGCGCGTGCCGACCGGGAGCCTGGCGAGCGACCCGGAGTGGTCGCCGAGCGCCTTCACTGTCACACGCAGGAACGGCGGTCTCGGCAGCGCGGAGACGGAGTAGGGATGGGCCTGCCACCACAGGTCGTCGTGGAGGAAGCGCCATTGCAGGAACTGTCCGCCGGCGACCGGCAGCCGCTCGAGATGGCGCCCGGCGCAGATCACCGACACGACCCCCGGGCCCTCCTCGCGCACCTCGGCCACGCGGAGCCGGTGGTAGAGGGTGCGCCACAGGGGAAGGCCCACGCGGTAGACGAGCACGACGCCCGCGGTCGAGGCCCAGACCGCGACCCAGAACAGCCTTGCGAGCGGGTGCCCGACGAACGAGACGCCGTCGGCCAGCTGGTGGGAGAAGGCGAGCGCTATGGCCAGGTAGGTGTACAGGTGCACGGCCCACCAGGTCTCGTAGCGCATCCTCGAGCGGGCGGCCCGGAATGAGGCCACGCCCGCCATGACCAACAGCCCGAATGCGACGGTCGCCATCAGCACGTCCGGGTAGGACTTGAGCAGGATGGCGAGCTCGTGCCAGGGACCGACCGACGCCTCCTCGGCGTAGCCGATCGTGATGAGCACGGCATGGCAGCCCAGAAGGACGATGGGCCAAGGACCGAGGCGCCGGTGCCACCGCACGAGACGGTCCTGGCCGAGGACTCCTTCTAGGAAGGGGAGTCTCGATATCAAGACGAGCATGACGAGCAGCAGGTAGCTGCCCGCCAGGCCGGCGATCTGGCCGGCGGCGGTCTCGATCCCGCCCGGCGCGGCGAGCGATCCCCGGGTCACGGCGGTCAGCCCGAGCGCGAGCGTGACGCCGAAGCCGAGGGAGGCCACTGCCGTGACCGCATTCGCGGGCCACTCGCGCCGGGCGCGCCGCGAGCTCTTCGCACCCCGGGCCGCGGCCGTGCCTGGCTCCGCCGAGCGGGCGTGCGCCCGAGTCGGGACGGGCGCGTTCGGCATGGTCGGCGAGGCGAGCATCGGCAAAGCTTTCACCGACTGCCTGGGTCGGGAATGAAGGAAGCCTGGGAACCGGCTGTGAATCAAGCCTTTCGTGCTCTAGCGCCGATCCGGCGTCGGCGCCCGGCGCCTGCTTTCCCAGGGCGCGGACTCAGTTTGAGGTCGGGGCGCCCTCACAGGCCGTAGAAGAGGCGCTCGACCACTTTGCGGCAGCGCCTGGTCACCCGGCGGTAGGACTCGCGGAGCTCGGTCGGGGTCGTCCCGAGGCTTCTCGCAAGACGCGACTGGAGCCGGGGCTGGCGCGGCATGGCGTCCGCGCCGGCGCCGGCCACTCCTCCGGCGCCGGCGACGTAGCTCCCCACGAGATGCCATCGGTTCCTCGTCCTCGCGCAGAAGCGGTAGGCGTCCCTCAGCGCGGCGGCGTCCCCGGGATCGAGCGCCCCGGCACGCTCGAGCAGGTCCAGCGCTTCACGGGTCCCGGTCGCCGGGGTGCCAGTCCGGAGCTGGAGCAGCTGTGCGGTCCACTCCACGTCGCTGAGCGAGCCGCGGCCGAGCTTCAGGTGGAATTGCGGATCGTCGCTGGGCGGGATCCGTTCGCGCTCGATCCGGGCCTTCATCCTGCGTATCTCCCGCTCGGCGGCCTCGTCGAGCGGGGCGGACCACACGGCCTGGGCGGCCAGCACCGCGAAGCGCTCGACGACCTCGTCATCGCCCGCGACCGGCCGGGCGCGCAACAGGGCCTGGCGCTCCCAGGTCTCGCCCCACCGCTGGTGGTAGCGCTCGAAAGCGTCGAGGCTGCGGGCGAGCGGGCCCTGCCTGCCCTCCGGGCGTAGCGACGCGTCGATCCGGACGATCCCCTCGGCGGGAGTCGACCCGTTGCACAGCCGGAACAGCGCCGCCGCCGCCCGTTCGGCCGCCTCCATGTCCGAAGCGGTCTTCCCCTCGTACACAACCAGCACGTCGAGGTCGCTCCCGTAGGCGATCTCCGCGCCGCCGAAGCTCCCCATCGCGATGACGGCCATCGGAACGCCGGGTGAGACCGCGTGCAGGCCGGCGGCGACGACCGCCGCCCCGAGATCGGCGAGGGCGCGCCCGGTCTCGTTCAGGCTCGCGAGGTCGAGGAGGTCCCGAGCGGCGATCCGGACGGTCTCGGTCTCGAAGAAGTGCCGCAGCGCTCCCGGGCGCCGGTAGGGCCCCTGATCCGCGGCGATCATGGCACTGTGGACGAGCCGATCCGGATCGAGGGCGGCGAGAGCGGCCCTGTCGTCGAGCAGCTCGACGAAATCGGGGTGCCGGGCGATGATCTCGCCGAGCCGGCGGCTCGTTCCGAGCAGCAGGCACAGCCGCCGGGCGACCTCTGGCGACTCCCGGAACGCCGTCACGAGCAGGTCACGTCGGTGCGGGGCACCGGCGAGGGTTCGCAGCCCGACGAGACCCTGGTCTGGGTCCGGGGATTCCGAGAGCCAGTCGAGCAGCAGGGGCAACAGCTGCTGCATCAGCCTCGACGAGCGCGTGAGGCCCCGGGTGAGCTCGTTCAAAGCCTGGCGGGTCCGGTCGGCGTCGGCGAAACCGAATGCAGCAAGTCGCTCCTCGGCGGCACCGGACTCCAGGCCGTGCTCGCCTCCGGCCTGGTAGTCGTGGCGGGGAGCGAGCACTTGTGCCGGGCCGGCGGCGAACGCCTCGAGGAGGGGCCTGAAGAACAGTCGCTCGTGGATCGCCCTTCCCGTGCCCTGGTGGCGGGCGAGGACGGCGTCGAAGCGCTCGCCCGGAGTCTCCCGCGGCCGGCCCCTGAAACCGAGCACCCGAGCGAGACGGTCCCGAGAGGGCCGGTCGGCGGGCACGGTGTGGACCTGCGCCTCTTCGACGAGCTGGAGACGGTGCTCGACCGTGCGCAGGAAACGGTAGGCGATCGCGAGCGCCGCGGCGTCCTCGGCCGCCACGTACCCGGCGTCCGCCAGCTCGGCGAGGCACGGCAGCGTCGCCCTCAGCCGGAGGGCCGGGTCGCGGCCGCCGTGGACCAGCTGCAGGAGCTGCACGGAGAACTCCACGTCCCGGATCCCGCCGCGGCCCCGTTTGAGCTCGCGGTGGTCGAGGCCCCGCTTCGCGACGATCGCCTCCGCCCGGGCCTTCATCGTCCGCAGCTCGGCGAGGTCGTCGGCTCCGAACCGGCGGGACCACAGGTGCTCCGACGCCGCCTCCTCGAACAGCCGCCCGGTGGCCGGGTCGCCCGCGGAGTGGCGCGCCTTCAAGAGTGCCTGGAACTCCCAGGGGCGGGCCCACCGGTCCCAGTACGCGACGTAGGAGTCGACGGACCGGACGAGCACGCCGGAGCGCCCCTCGGGGCGGAGGTTGGTGTCGATGCGGAACGCCCGGGAGCCGATCGCTACGACCGAGCGTGCGATCCCAGGGTCGACGCCGGCGGCGTCCGAGGCGACGAGGAGGATGTCGATGTCGCTCGAGTAGTTGAGCTCCTCCGCCCCGTGCTTGCCCATGGCGATGACGGCGAGCCCGTTGTCCGCCCCGGCGAGGCGGATCGCGCCGGCGAGGACCCGATCGGCGATGATCGACAGCGAGCCGGTCACCTGCTCGAGATCGCTCAGGCCGTTCAGGTCCTTTGCCGCGACCTCGAGCAGACAAAGGTGCTTGCGGCGCACGAGGTCCTCGACGTCGTCGGCTCGGGCAGGGTCCCACCGCATCGGGCCGGGGGCGTCGAGCGGCCCCGGCGAGGGTGCGTCGAGTTCCGCGAGCACGTCGAGGGCCGCAGGGTCGGTGACGATGACGCGCGACAACGAGTGGCTGGCGGCTGCGACCGCCGCGAACCTGGCGGCGAGGGCGGGCTCGGACTCCAGTCGTTCGCGGGCTTGGGGGAAGGCGGCGAAAAGCTGGTCGGCCACCAATCTGACCGAGTCGGGAGCCGCAGACCCGCGGACGAGCTCGTCGAGCAGCTGTGGCGGTGGCATAGGTAGGCAGTCCTCTGCACGCAGGCTAGTGTCCGCGGCGCCGGCCAGCTCTTGAGCGCTCGATGTTTGCCGTGCACAGCGCCGGTAGGCTTGCGGCCGTGGGCAACTTGCGCATCGCGCTTTGCCAGTTGGACGCCACCGTCGGCGACCTCGAGGGCAACGCGGAAAAGGTGATCGCGCAGCTCGCCCAGGCCGAGGCAGCGGGTGCCCGTCTGGCAGTGTTCCCAGAGCTCGTGCTCACCGGTTACCCGCCGGAGGATCTCCTGTTGGAGCCGAGTTTCGTGGAGGGCAACCTGCTCGCGCTCGAGAAGGTCGCGGCCGCCACCCAGCACTGCGCTGCTGTCGTCGGCTTCGTGGAGGAGGAAGCGGATCTCTACAATGCCGCCGCCGTATGCGCCGAGGGAACGGTGCGCGCCGTCGTCCGCAAGGAGCTGCTCCCCAACTACGGGGTCTTCGACGAGCGGCGCTACTTCGCTCCGGGAGCCAAGGCGGACCGGCTCTTCCTGATCGGAGGCGTCCGCGTGGGGGTGACCGTGTGCGAGGACGCCTGGAGCCCGTCCGGGCCGGTCGGCCGCCTTGGCGAGGGTGGCGCGGAGCTCGTCGTGACGATCAACGCGTCGCCGTACCGCGCGGGCATCCTCGCTCAGCGCGAGCGCATGATCGCCACCCGCGCCGCCGACGCCTCCTGCGCGCTCGCCTACGTCAACCTCGTCGGCGGCCAGGACGAGCTCGTCTTCGACGGCGCCTCCATGGTCTTCGACCACGACGGAGACCTCGTCGCGTCGGCCCCGCAGTTCCGTGAGGCGCTCGTCGTGTGCGACCTCCCGATCCGCCCTGTGTTCCGCAAGCGGCTCTTGGACCCGCGCGGCCACGAGAGCATGTCGCCACTGCCGTTGCTGACGGTCACGCAGGCGCCTCAGGCGCCTGTTGCCGGCGGGGCCGCGAGCCCCGGGGGGCACTTCACCCCGTTGACGCCGGTAGCGCCCCGCCTGGACCGTGTGGCCGAGGTCTACGAGGCGCTCGTGCTCGGTACCTCCGACTACGTCCGCAAGAACGGGTTCAGCGAAGTGCTCGTGGGACTGTCAGGAGGCGTCGACTCGTCGCTGGTGACCACGATCGCGGCCGACGCTCTCGGAGCCGAGCGCGTGCACGGCGTGTTGATGCCGTCGCGCTTCTCGTCCACCGGCTCGATCGAGGACGCGTCGTCGCTTGTCTCGAACCTGGGAATCGGCACTACCACTGTCGGTATCGAGGCTGCCCACAGCGTGCTGTTGGAGATGCTCGGCCCCGTGTTCGGCGCCGGCGACCCTCCAGGGGGCCTCGCGGGGGAGAACCTCCAGGCACGCATACGCGGGATCATCCTGATGGCGATCTCCAACGAGCGGGGATGGCTCGTGCTGACCACCGGCAACAAGAGCGAGATGGCCGTCGGCTACGCCACCTTGTACGGGGACATGGCGGGCGGCTACGCGGTGCTGAAGGACGTCCCGAAGACCCTCGTCTACCAGCTGTGCGAGCACAGGAATTCCGGCGCGGGCCGCGACCTGATCCCCCGGGCCGTGATCGTCAAGCCTCCCTCGGCCGAGCTGCGACCGGACCAGCGCGACGACGACAGCCTGCCTCCCTACGCCGTCCTGGACCCGATCCTCGAGGGCTACGTCGAGCGCGACCTCACGGTCTTTGACCTGGTCAGCGAGGGCTTCGACGCCGCGACGGTGCGCAGGGTCATCGATCTCGTCGATCACGCCGAGTACAAACGGCGCCAGGCTCCTCCAGGACCGCGGGTCACGAGTCGTGGTTTCGGCAAGGACCGGCGGATGCCGATCACGAACCGGTTCCGGGCGTCCGCCGGGACCGCGGCCGGGCCGGTTGACCGCCTCGGTGCACCCGAGGGCCCCGATCGGGACCCGCACGCCCGATGAACCTCAGGGCTGCGACGGGCGTCTCGCCCGGACGGGGCCGGAGTGATCGCAGGCTCGTGAGACGCCTCGCCTTTAGCACGGCGGCGCTGCCAGGGCAAGGACCCGCGGACGGCCAAGCTTGACTCCACCGTTACACTTACGTTCGAGTAATGAAGCAGCGCAAGGTTCGCTGACCGGCGCGGTGTGGGGCAGCGACGGTCGACGCGCATGGTTCTGCCTACGCGTCAACAACTTCGGAACAGCGTGAAGCTGTACCGGCCGAACCCACGGAGGCTTTTGTATCTTGGCGAAAGAGCGAGTTGAGCGCGACGAAGAGGATCTCGTCAGGCTTTATCTGACCGATATCGGCCAGTATCCGCTGCTCACAAAGGACGACGAGGTTCGCCTCGCTCAGGCAATCGAGGCCCGCTGGGGTGCCGAGGACGAACTGAGGTCGAAGTCCAAGGGAATGACCCCCACCAGGCGCCGCGAGCTCAACCGGAAGGTCCGAGAGGGCGAGATGGCCCAGCGGACCTTCGTCCAGTCGAACCTTCGTTTGGTGGTTTCGATCGCGAAGAAATATCAAGCATCCGGGTTGCCGTTGCTGGACCTGATACAAGAGGGCAACCTCGGTCTGATGCACGCTGTCGAGAAGTTCGATTGGCGCAAGGGCTTCAAGTTCTCGACGTACGCAACATGGTGGATCCGACAGGCGATTACCCGTGGCATTGCCAATACGGGACGGACGATCCGGCTCCCCGTTCATGCGGGAGACACCCTGGCCAGAGTGCAGAAGGCACAGGCCCGACTCGAGCTCAAACTTGGTCGGCCGGCGACGCTGGTCGAGCTCGGGATCGAGGTGGAGCTGCCGGAGGACAAGCTGATCGAGGCGCTCAGGTTCCGCGCCGAGCCCCTGTCGCTGTCCGAGCCGCTACGCGAGGACGGCGATGCCGAGCTCGGCGACGTCGTCGAGGACCGCTCGGCCGAGTCTCCGTTCGAGGTTGCCGCGACTGCGCTACTGCCGCTCGAGATCAACCGCCTGCTCGCCCCGCTCGACGAGCGGGAGCGTGAGATCCTCAAGCTGCGTTTCGGCCTGGACCGCGGCGAGCCCCGCACGCTGGAAGAGGTCGGGGAGCACTTCAACCTCACCCGCGAGCGGATACGCCAGATCGAGGCGCGTGCGATGTCGAAGCTGAGGCACCCCTCGAGCGACACCGGCGCTCGGGACCTTCTGACCGTCTGACCCGCGGCCCTCACCGACTTGTCGGCGCGGGCCCGCCCGGTTGGTCGCCGCCGCTCGCGGTGATCCCCCTTTAGGTTGCGAGCAGGCGGACTTGAGAGACGCAGTTCCCTCCGGGGCCGCCCTTCGCGCCTCCATGCGAACCGCGCGCCCGCTGAATTCCCAAGGCGGCCACCAAAACCGCTCGGGGCCGGGCCAGGCTGGCTACGATCGCGCCATGATCAAGAAGCTTGTGATACTGGCTCTCCTCGTCGCGCTGGGTGTGATAGCGGCGAAGCGCCTCCGCGGGGACTGACCGGCCGGCAGGGCGCGCAGGCGCGGGTCAGGTCTCGTGCCTGCGCGAGCCCAGCCACCAGCCTGCCGCGGCGGCTCCGACGCCGAGAGCGACGGCGCCCGCCGACACCGCGATCGCTGGGCGTGGGGGCACGGCCCCGATCCGGTCGCGGACCCGGCTCCAGAGGCTGACCGTCTGGCTGAAGTGGAGGACTTCGAAGTCGTGCTCGCGCGCGTACCGGTTCAGCACTCGGTCCGGGTTCACTGCCACGGGGTGGCCGACGGCCTCCAGCATGGGTAGGTCGGTGTAGGAGTCGGTGTACGCGTACGAAGCGGCGAGGTCGATGCCGCGTTCGGCCGCGAGTGCGTCCATCGCCTCGGCCTTGAAGGGCCCGAAGGCGTAGAACTGCATCGAGCCGGTGTATCGGCCCTCGTCGTCCACCCGCGCCCGGCTCGCGATGTAGTCGTCCGCACCGAGGAACCTGCTGAGCGGGGTGACTATCTCCTCGGGCGACGCCGAGACGATCACGACCAGGCGCCCTTGCTCGCGGTGCCAGTCGATCAGGTCGGCAGCCTCCGCGAAGATGATCGGCTCGACGATCGCCTCGATCGCCTCGGCGACGATCTCGCAGACCCGGTCGCGGTGCCAGCCCTTGATCAGCTTGAGGACGCTCTCGCGGATGCGGTTGAGCTTCTGCTCGCTCGCCCCGAGGTGCAGATAGACGAGCTCGCCGTAAAGGGCGCGCAGCACCGTCCGGCGGTTGATCAGGCCGCCATGGTAGAAAGGCCGGCCGAACGCGACCATCGACGCCTTCGCGATGACCGTCTTGTCGAGGTCGAAGAACGCCGCCTGAAGCGGTCCGTAGCTGGCGGGGACGGGCCGTTTGGCGCCGTGCACGACCTCGCCGGGGCTCTCGCCGGCCCCCACCTGCCCGTCGCCGGCGACCGTGTCGGTCCCCTCGCCGGGCGCCGCGGCGTCGGTGCCACGGCGATGGCGGCCGCGGTTGCGGCTGCGGCGCCGTTTCGGCGCGGTCGGCTCAGGCAGTCCTCCGGGCTCGGCGGCCGCAGCTCCGTCTTCGGGCCCTTCCGGCCCCGCAGGTCCGGTCTGACCCGCCGGCTCGCCAGGCTCAGGCGGCAGGGCTTCCCCGGGCTGTCGCGGGGCCGGCTCAGGCTCCTGCGCGCCGCGCCCCTGTTCGGCAGCTCCGGTCACGGGGCTTGGAGGAGAAGCGACCGGATCTCGTCGTCCTCACACTGAGCGCTGACGAGCAGCACGATCTCGTCCCCGACGACCAAGGGCGCGTCCGACCGGGGCACGACGACGTGGCCGTCCCGCACGAGAGCGACGACTGCCGCGCCACGGGGCAGCATGAGCGACCCGAACTCGCTTCCGAGGACCGGCGAGTCCGCGTCCAATGTCACCTCCATCAAGCGGGTGTGGCCGCCTTCGAACTGCAGCAGGCGGACCAGCGTCCCGACCGAGACGGCCTCCTCAACAAGGCCCGCGAGCAGATGGGGGGTCGACACGGCGACGTCCACGCCCCACGTCTCGTTGAAGAGCCAGTGGTTCTTCGGGTGGTTCACCCTTGCGATCACCCTGGGAACCGCGAACTCCATCTTGGAGAGCTGCGACACGACGAGATTGTCCTCGTCGTCACCGGTCACGGCCACGACGACGTCCATCTCGTCGAAATGGGCCGCCTGCAGGGCGGACACCTCACAGGCATCCGCCGTTATGTAGCGGACGCCCTCCACCGACGGCAACGATGCCAGGCGATCGGGATCCCGGTCTATCAGCACCACTTCATGGCCGCCTCGCGCAAGGTCGTCGGTGAGGAACCGGCCCACGTTGCCCGCACCCGCTATCGCCACTTTCACCCTTGGTTCCCCCCGTCCTCGGATCCCGCGACGAGCGATTCACCGGGGAACAATGTTTCGAGCTTGCCCTCCACGTCGTGGGTGACCACGAGGTGGAGGACGTCGCCCTCCTGCCCGACGAGATCGCCGACGTCGACGGTGGGTAGGCCCGCCCGCGTCACGGCCACGACGCGGATCCCGTCCCCGTGGAGGGCGGCCGGAGGCAACGGGCGTCCCTCCCACGCCCGGGGCAGCGGCTGCTCGATGAGGTGGAGGCGGCCGGTCGAGTCGGACCATTCGGTGACGGCGCGTTCGGGGAGGATCCGGCGCAGCACGTGGTCGATCGTCCAGGGGACCGTCGGCACCGTGGGTATCCCCAGTCGTTGGAAGATCTCGGCTCGGCGCGAGTCGTAGATCCGGGCCACCACGTTCGGTATCTCGTAGGTCTCGCGGGCGATCCGGGCACAGAGGATGTTCGAGTTGTCGCCGCTTGTGACTGCGGCGAGAGCATCGGCACGCTTCGCCCCGGCTTCTTCGAGGTGATCCCTGTCGAACCCGAAGCCGGCGATCCGTTGCCCCGGCCAGTCGGCCGGTAACCGGCGGAACGCGCGGGGAAGCTTGTCGATGATCGCCACCGTGTGGCCGGCGCTCGTGAGCTCCACGGCCAGTCCCGCGCCGGTCCTGCCGCACCCGACGACGATGACGTGCATGACACCTATCGAACACCCGCGAGCGCGCCCGCACAACTCGCAGCTGCCTTGCCACAGCGGCCGGCGGTGGCGGAATTCAGGCGAGGCGCCAGGCGGGACGCGGCCTGGCCCGCCGATGGTCGCGAAGGCGACAAAGTACGCTCGGGGGTTGTGCCGGGCGGAATCGTCGACGACGTTGGCAAGCCCCCGGCCACCCAGGTGCCGTCGCCGTCGCCATCCCCCGCCAGCGTGAGCGCCGGCGCCGAGAGGTTCAGCCGCGAGGAATTGGGCGATGTCGTCATCCTCCCCGAGTCGCTCTCTTACCGCCTGAAGAAGGCGCTGCTCGGTCCGCCGCTCATCACCGAGCGCCTTTCCGTCGAGCGGCTCGGCAAACCGACCGCGCTCGGAGTCCTGTCCCCGGACTGCATCTCCTCCACGGCCTATGGAACCGAGGAGATCCTCTTCGTGCTGGTCAGGGCGATCGGAGTGGCCGCCTTCAGCCTTCTGTTGCCGATCACCCTGGCCGTCATAGTCGTGCTCTTGTTCGTGACCCTCTCATACCGAGAAGTCGTCATGGTCTACACGCGAGCCGGAGGCTCGTATGTCGTGGCCAGGGAGAACTTCGGGGTCAAGGTGGCGCAGATAGCGGCGGTCGCCTTGATCATCGACTACGTCGTCACCGTTGCCGTTCAGGTCGCTGCGGGGACCGACGCCTTGACGTCGGCTTTTCCGGTACTCGCGCACGGCGAGGTCCCCGTTGTGATCTCGGTGGCCGTCGTGGCGCTCATGTGCTACGGCAACCTGCGCGGGATCCGCGAGGCGGGCCGCATGTTCGCCCTTCCGACCTACCTGTTCATCACCGCGACCGGTTCGGTGATCATCATCGGCCTCATCCGGGCCGCGCTCGGCCAGTTGCACGCGCACTCGATCCACCACCCCGGTGTCGTGCCCATCGGCACGCCCGGCAGCGGCCTTTTCTACGGGGCGGGGATCATCATCGTGCTGCGCGCATTCGCCAACGGTGGGTCGTCGCTGACGGGCCTCGAGGCGATCTCGAACGGGGTCTCGACGTTCCGCCCGCCCGAAGGTCCCAACGCCCGCCGGGTGCTCGTCATCATGTCGATAATCCTCGGCTCGCTCGTGTCCGGGGTCTCGCTGCTCGCCCACATCACCCACGCCGTGCCCTACGTGCACGGCTCCCCGACGGTGCTCTCCCAGGAGGCGGAGTACGTCTTCGGCTCGGCCTGGTTCGGGAGGTTCGGCTTCTTCTTCGTGCAGGCCGCCACGATGCTCATCCTCTGGACGGGCGGCAACACGAGCTTCAACGGGTTCCCGAACCTCGCAAGCTTCGTCGCGGAGGACTCCTTCCTCCCGCACCGCCTCACGCGCCGCGGCCACCGGCTCGTCTTCTCGAACGGGATCATCATCCTCACCATCGCCGCCGAGGCGCTTCTCATCGTCACCCGGGCGCAGGTGGACGTCCTCGTCGGCGTGTACGCGGTCGGCGTCTTCACCGGCTTCACCTTTGCGGGCTTCGGCATGGCCAAGCACCACATCCGCACGCGGGAGAAGGGGTGGAGGTACAAGCTCGCCATCAACGGCTTCGCCGGTGTGCTGTCGCTCAGCGTCGTGCTCATCTTCGTCATCGTGAAGTTCCGGGAAGGCGTCTGGATCGTGGTCCTGCTGTTCCTCATCCTCGTCCCCACCCTGATCCGGCTCCACAAGCAGTACGACGAGGAGCGCAAGGAGCTGGAGGAGAACGTCAACAAGGCCGTCGTGGCCCCGATCCTGCGCCGCCACGTCGTCCTCGTGTTCGTCGACCGGCTGGACCTCGCCGATGCCCGCGCCCTGCAGTACGCCCGGATGCTCGACCCGGACGAGCTCCGCGCGGTGCACTTCGTGCTCGACAGTGCGCGCGCGGCCGAGCTCGAGGCCCAATGGGCCGAGCTCGGGCTCTCGCGCTTTCCTCTCGACCTCGTCGAGTGCCCCGACCGTCGTCTCATCAGGGCCTCGATGGAGCTGATAGCCGATGTGGCGGCCGACGGCCAGACGGAGGTCAGCGTCCTCCTGCCGCACCGCGTCGTCGCCGGTTACTGGCAACGCCTGCTGCACGACCGCACGTCGGACCGCATCGCCGCGTACGTCGGCGAGCTCCCCAACGTGAACGCGACGATCGTGCCCTTCCAGCTCGGCAAGCGCCGGAGGCAATTGGTGCCCTGGAAGGCGGGGGGAGAGCAGGGGTCCGGGGCGATGCACGACGCCGAGTTCGGCACGATCGAGCCGAGCCGGGCGGCGCGCGAGGCGGGCGCGAAGACGGCGGCCGAGCGCGTCGCCGGGTTCCAGAGCGCCTCGTTGTCAGGTCTTGCCGCCGGTGCCGTCCCGATCGGCGACCTGCGCCCGCGTCAGCGTGCCCGGGTCGCGGGGCGCATCCGGACCGTGCGCGTCCAGCCGCGAGCGGGCGTGTCCTCTCTCGAGTGCACGATCGCGGACGGGACCGGGCAGCTGATGGCCGTGTTCCAGGGCCGCCGGCGCGTGGCCGGCATCGAGCCGGGGGCCCGTGTCGTGCTCGAAGGGATGGTCGCCACCCGTGGCCGCAACGTCGGCATGGTGAACCCCCTCTACTGGGTGATCTCGACGCCCGATCACGCCGAGGCTCCTCCGACAGGCCCCGGCGGGGGCACTGCCTCGCACAGCTGAACGTCGCCCGCGAAACCCGCCCCGCAGAACCCGGGCACGATCGCCGCCGGCGACGTGGCGAAGGGCAACGGCCCCGGCCCCTGAGTGCGCAATTAATTGCGCAGTTTGAATCTGCCCGCCGCCTACCGTATTGTCCGAGCCGTCCCGACCAAAGGAGCTAATAATGCCCCCGCACCTGTTCGCTGCCGGCGGCTACCAGGCCTTCGTGCTCGGCGGGGCCGAGCGAGCCTGGTTGGTGTTCGCGCTCGCAACGGGCGTGGTGGCGATCGCGACAGCGCTCTATCTGATGCGCGGCGTGCTCGCCGCCGACACCGGCACCGACAAGATGCGTGAGATCGCGGCGGCCATCCAAGAAGGTGCCGGCGCCTTCCTCCGCCGCCAGTTCAAGACGATCGCGATCATCGTCGTCCCGTTGTTCGTGCTCGTGTTCTTCACAGCGACCAAGGTCGTCCGGCCTGATGGGACGGTGGCCCTGACCCTCGTGCAGTCCGGGTTCGCCCGGGCGATCGCCTTCTTGTGCGGGGCCCTCTTCTCGGGGATGACGGGTTTCATCGGCATGAGCCTGTCGGTCCGCGGCAACGTCCGCACGGCGGCCGCGGCACGGGAGGGCAAGCTGCCCCCGGCGCTCAGGGTGGCCTTCCGTACAGGCGGCATCACAGGCCTTCTCTGTGTCGGCCTCGGCCTCATCGGTGCGACGACGATCGTGTTCATCTTCCAGAACAGCGCCACGGCAGTGCTGGTCGGCTTCGGGTTCGGCGCGTCGCTCATCGCCCTGTTCATGCGTGTCGGCGGCGGCATCTTCACCAAGGCGGCCGACGTGGGGGCCGACCTCGTCGGCAAGGTCGAGGCGGGCATCCCCGAGGACGACCCCCGTAACGCCGCCACCATCGCGGACAACGTCGGCGACAACGTCGGCGACTGCGCCGGGATGGCGGCCGACCTGTTCGAGTCCTACGAGATCACGATCATCGCCTCTTTGATCCTCGGGTACTCCGCGTTCAAGTCCCTCCACCTGCCCGCCGCGCGGGGCCTGCTCTACCCGCTCATCGTCGCCGGCATCGGCATCCTCACGTCCGCGTTCGGCATCCTGATCGTGCGCGGGCGCGAGCGCGACAAGACCGCGATGGCGCCGATCAACCGTGGTTTCAGGACCGGCACCGTGCTCACCCTCGTCGGCGCGTTCCTCGTAGCCCAGTTCTACGTCCACGACCTGAAGGTCTTCTGGGCCGTGTTCATCGGCATCGTGCTCGCGAACGTGGCGAGCCTGATCACCGAGTACTTCACCTCGACCGAGCACGCCCCGGTGCGGCAGATCGCGGACGCGACCCGCACCGGCCCGGCGACGACGGTTCTCGCCGGCATCTCGATCGGCCTCGAGTCGAGCGTGTGGGCGATCATCGCCATCATCATCGCCATCTCGAGCGCGGTCGCGCTGGGCGGCGGCAAGCTGACCGTGTCGCTGTACCTCGTGGCCCTCGTGGGCATAGGGATGCTCTCCACGACTGGGATGATCATCTCGGAGGACTCCTTCGGACCGGTCTCGGACAACGCTGCGGGCATCGCGGAGATGTCAGGCGAGTTCACCGGCCAGGCCGAGCGGGTAATGGTGAGCCTGGACGCCGTCGGCAACACCACCAAGGCGATCACCAAGGGTGTCGCGATCGGCTCGGCGGTCATCGCAGCGGTCGCCCTGTTCTCCTCGTTCGTCGAGACAATCGGCAACCAGCTGCCACAGTTGAAGGCTGTCACGGGCGACGCGTTGTTCCACAATCCGCTCACCCAGATCAACGTCGCGATCCCGACGACATTCGTCGGCCTCCTGATCGGCGGGTCGATCGCCTTCCTCTTCTCGTCGCTCGCCATCCGAGCGGTCGGACGCTCGGCGGGGACGGTCGTTTACGAGGTGCGCCGCCAGTTCCGCGAGCACCCCGGGATCATGGACTACTCGGAGAAGCCCGAGTACGGGCGGGTCATCTCGATATGCACGGCCGCCGCCCAGCGCGAGCTCGCGACCCCGGCCCTGCTCGCAGTTCTCTCGCCGGTCATCGTCGGCTTCGGGATCAACTACATAGCCCTCGGCGCGTTCCTCACCGGCACCATCCTCACCGGCCAGTTGATGGCGAACTTCCTCTCGAACTCGGGCGGTGCCTTCGACAACGCCAAGAAGTACATCGAGGACGGCCATTACGGCGGGAAGGGCTCCGAGTGCCACAAGGCCGCCGTCATCGGGGACACCGTCGGCGACCCGTTCAAGGACACGGCCGGCCCGGCGCTCAACCCGCTGATCAAGGTGATGAACCTCGTGTCGCTGCTCATATTGCCGGCCGTCATCACCCTCCGGCACAACGACACCGCCCGCTTTTCGATCGCAGCGGTCGCGCTCGTGATCCTGCTGACATCGATCGCGTTCTCGAAGCGCTCGACTAGCATGCTCGAACCCGAGACGGCGGGGACTCAAGCGGCGCTCCCGGACGAGGGATCCGGGCACGAGACTCCAGCCAAGGCCGACGACGACGCCGCCGTCGGCTCCTAAGCCAATGCGGACCGGCGCAAGCTGGGCCGTCCGCCCTCACCAGGACGAGCACATATGCCCAAGCCACTAGTCATCGTCGAGTCCCCAGCGAAGGCCAAGACCATCGCCGGCTATCTCGGCGGTGACTACGTCGTCGAGTCCTCGATAGGCCACATACGTGATCTCCCGCGGTCCGCGGCGGACGTGCCGTCGGCCTTCAAGGCAGAGCCCTGGGCTCGTCTCGGCGTCGACGTGGACAACGACTTCAAGCCCCTCTACGTCGTGTCGCGGGAGAAGAAGGAACAGGTCGCGAAGCTCCGCCGCCTCGTCGGCGCGGCGAGCGAGGTCTATCTCGCGACAGACGAGGACCGTGAAGGCGAGTCGATCGCGTGGCACCTCGTCGAGGTGCTCTCGCCCAGGGTCCCGGTCTCGCGCATGGTTTTCCACGAGATCACGCCCGCCGCCATCCGCGCCGCCATCGAGCACCCCCGTGACCTCGATCGCCGCCTCGTCGACGCGCAAGAGGCGAGGCGCATCCTCGACCGCCTCTACGGCTACGAGGTCTCACCGGTGCTGTGGCGCAAGGTCGCCAAGGGCCTCTCCGCCGGCCGGGTGCAGAGCGTCGCCACCCGGATCGTGGTCGAGCGCGAGCGCGAGCGCATGCGGTTCCGCTCCGCCGGCTGGTGCAGCGTCGAAGGCACCTTCTCCGCCGAGTCACAACCCTTCCTGGCACGCCTGGTGGAGATCGGCGACCGCCGCGTCGCGACGGGCGAGGACTTCAGCCCGACCGGGACGCTGAGCTCACCGGACGAGGTCGTCCTCCTCGACGAGGAAGGAGCCCGTGGCATCGTCGCGGCCCTGACAGGCACCGAGTTCGAAGTGGCGAGCGTCGAGGAACGCCCTTACCGGCGATCGCCGGCCGCCCCCTTCATCACCTCCACGCTCCAGCAGGAGGCTGCGCGCAAGTTGCGGTTCTCCGCGCAAAGGGCCATGCAGGTCGCGCAGCGGCTGTACGAGCGGGGCTACATCACCTACATGCGGACCGACTCGACGACGCTGTCCGACACCGCCGTCAGGGCCGCCAGGGAGCAGGCCCAGGCCCTGTACGGCGCGCAGTCCGTGCCGCGCTCCCCCCGCCTGTACCGGAGCAAGGTGAAGAACGCGCAGGAAGCTCACGAGGCGATCCGGCCCGCCGGGGACCGCTTCCGCACCCCCGCCCAGATCGCGGGCGAGCTGAGAGGCGAGGAGCGCAGCCTCTACGAGCTCGTGTGGCAGCGGACCGTTGCATCGCAGATGAACGACGTGACCGGGACGACCGTACGGGCGCGGATCCAGGGCCGCACCCTGACCGCGTCGCCTGTCGCCGCCGCCGGGTCGGTCACCGTCTTCATGGCGACGGGGACGGTCATCACCGATCCCGGTTTCCTCGCGGTCTACAGGGAGGACGAGGACGAGAACGGCGACGGGCGCGAGCGCCGCAGCGACCAGGACGTCCGCCTGCCCCGGCTAGTCGCCGGGGGAGGCGTCGACTGCGACCGCCTCGAGGTGGAGGAGCACGCGACCAAGCCGCCGGCGCGCTACACCGAGGCTTCGCTCGTCCGCCGCCTCGAGGAGTTGGGCGTCGGGCGGCCCTCGACCTACGCCAGCATCATCGGCACCATCCAGGACCGCGGCTATGTGTGGAAGAGAGGCACGGCGCTGATCCCGTCCTTCACCGCCTTCGCTGTCGTCGGGCTCTTGGAGGACCACTTCGCGAACCTTGTCGACTACGGCTTCACGGCTTCCATGGAGGACGATCTCGACGACATCGCCTCGGGCAGCGAGGAACAGGTCCCGTGGCTCGAGCGCTTCTATTTCGGCGAGCACAGGCCGGGCGCCCCTCGGCGCGCCAAGGCGACCGGCCACTCGCTCGCGGTCGACGGCGCCCACGGCCTCAAGGAGGCCGTGTCGTTGCATCTCGACGAGATAGACGCCCGGGAGGTGAACTCGATCCCATTGGCCACCGATGCCGGCGGGCGCGAGATCGTGATCCGCGTCGGTCGCTACGGCCCGTACCTTCAGCGTGGGGAGGACCGCGCGGCGGTGCCGGGCGACCTCGCCCCCGACGAGCTCACCTTGGAGCGTGCCGAGGAGCTCCTCGAGCATCCGTCTTCGGACCGCGTCCTCGGCGACGACCCGGTGACGGGCAAAGCCGTACTCGTGAGAGCGGGGCGTTTCGGGCCCTACGTTCAGCTCGGTGAGGCGGCGACCGCGGCGGACAAGCCGCGGACCGCCTCGTTGCTCAAGACGATGAGCGCCTTAGACATCACCCTCGAGCAGGCCCTGCAGATACTGCAGCTGCCCCGGACGATCGGCGCTGACCCCGAGACCGGTGAGGAGATCGTCGCGGCCAACGGCCGGTTCGGGCCGTTCATGAAGCGAGGTGCCGAAACCCGCAGCCTCGAGACCGAGGACCAGCTGTTCACGGTGACCATCGAGGAGGCGCTGTCACTGTTCTCGGCGCCCAAGCAGCGTCGCTACGGCACTTCCGCGGCTCCCCTCCGCGAGCTCGGCACCGATCCGGAGTCGGGCACCGCGGTCGTGCTGCGCTCGGGCCGTTTCGGGCCGTATGTCACCGACGGGACGACCAACGCCTCGTTGCGGCGAGGCGACGACCCCGACGAGCTGACTCTCGAACGTGCTGTCGAGCTGATCGCGGAGCGCCGGGCGGCCGGTCCGTCCAGGCGGCCGACCACCCGCAAGGCGACGGGCGCGGCGAAGAAGGCGGGTGCCCGCAAGGCGACGGGCGTGGCGAAGAAGGCAGGTGTCCGCAAGGCGACCGGCGCGGCGAAGAAGGCGGGTGCCCGCAAGACGACCGGCGCGGCGAAGAAGGCGGGTGTTCGCAAGACGACGGGCGCGGCGAAGAAAGCCGCCGTTCGCAAGTCCACAGGAGCCAAGAAGGCCGGGGCGGCGAAGAAGGCCGGGGTTCGCAGAGCCCCGGGAGCGGCGATCAGGACGGCAAGCCGAGGGCCGGCTTCGCAATCTGACGACGACTGGTAGATTTCGCGGCTCTTCCGGGGCGACGGGGAGCTCTGGCAGCCGAAGCGTCCAAGCCTGGAACGAGGCCGGTTTCCGTGGACGACCCGAGGGGGCAAAGCGTGGCAAAGAAGCTTGTGGCAGAACTACTGGGCACGTTCATCCTCGTTTTCTTCGCCGTCGGGAGCGCGGTGGGCGGGATCAACGTGATCGGACCCGCCGGCGTCGCCCTCGCCTTCGGCCTCGTGCTGTTGGCTCTCGTCTACGCGATCGGGCCCGTGTCGGGTTGCCACGTCAACCCGGCGGTCACCCTCGGAGCTGTGATCTCAGGGCGAGTCACGTTGAACGAGGCGGTCGGCTACTGGGTTGTGCAGTTCATCGGAGGTATCGCCGGCGGTGCCATGTTGAAGCTCATGACCTCCAGTTTCGGCAAGGTGGTCGACCGGACGGGCGGGCTCGGCACCGACGCGTACGGCAAGCACATCAGCGAGGGAGGTGCTTTCGTGCTCGAGATCGTCCTGACGTTCCTCCTCGTTTTCGTGGTGCTCATGGTCACAGAGAAGCAGGCGGCCGTCGGCTTCGCCGGGTTGGCGATTGGCCTGTCGCTGACCGTGATCCACCTGGTGGGCATCCCGCTGGACGGCACGTCGGTGAACCCGGCACGGGCGCTCGGCCCGGCGCTGTTCGAGGGCGGGACCGCGCTCAGCCAGGTGTGGCTGTTCATCGTGGCGCCGCTCGTGGGCGGCGTGCTGGCGGCGGGCGTGAACATCTTCCTTAGGCGCGAGTCGAAGCCGCTCGAACCGGAGCTGAAGGCCGAGGCCTAGCAACACCAGGATTCTCGGGCCCTTTCCACCTCGACGGATGCCCGGAAGGTCACTCGCGTTCGCACAGGCCCACCGTTAACGTTCGGGCATGCCCGACATCATCAACTATCGCCACTACATCCACCCCCACACCAAGGCCGTCCTGGAAGGCGAGACGCGCCCGACCAAGGTGAACGACCACCGCGTCCAGGGCAAGTCCGGATTCGGCAGGCTCAACGCCAAGATCGGCCTCATGATCACGCTCGGCGTCGGAACGATGATCTGCGCCTACATCTTCGCGATCATCGCCCTGATAAGCCTGCCCTCGGCGATCAAGAGTCACAACCTGACGATCATCATCGCCTGGATCAGCTCGAACTTCCTCCAGTTGGTGCTCCTGCCGGTCATCATCGTCGGTCAGAACATCCAGGCGGCTGCGAGCGACAAGCGCGCCGAGGACACTTACAAGGACGCCGAGGCCGTCTTGCACGAGGCGATCGAGATCCAAAAGCACCTCGCCTCCCAGGACGAGGCCATCACCGAGATGGTGAGCAAGCTGAGAGACATCGCCCCCTCGGCCGCCTGAGCGGACGATGCCGCCCCCGACGACGCGGTCAGACCGTCCCCGGGGACGTGACGCTCTAACCTTCGAGCCGTGCGCACTGCGGGGCGGTTGATCGCGATCGAAGGGGGCGAGGGCGTCGGCAAGTCCACCCAGGCAGCGGTTCTCGCCTCCGAGATAGGTGCCGTGCTGAGTCGCGAGCCGGGTGGCAGCCCGGTCGCCGAGCGCATCCGGGACCTTCTCCTGGACCGGTCGCTGGGCACCCTCGCACCGAGAGCGGAGCTCTACCTCGTCCTCGCCGCTCGCGCCGAGCACCTGAGGGTGCGCATCGAGCCCGCGCTCGCGGCCGGCAGCCACGTCGTGGTCGACCGGTTCGCCGGCTCGACGCTCGCCTACCAGGGCTACGGTCGAGGATTGCCCGTCGAAGAGGTGCGCCGCGCGTGCGATCTCGCCTCCGGCGGCAGGTGGCCGGACCTTTCAGTCCTCTTGGACATGCCCCGCGATGTGGCAGAGCGCCGCCGCGCGGCCCAGCAGGTGCAGCTGCCGGGCGTGGGAACGGACCGTATCGAAGCCGAGGAACCGGGATTCCACAGGAGGGTCAACGACGGTTTCCGCGAGCTCGCCGCGGACGACGCCGAGCACTGGGTGGTCGTCGACGGCAGTGCGCCGGCGTCCGAGGTCGCGGCTCGAGTGCTCACAGCCGTCCGGGCTCGTCTCGGCATCGGCGGTCGCAGGTGAGCTCCGCCGAGGCTCCTTCACGCGCCCCCGTTCTGGACCGCGTGAAGGGTCAGTCGGGAGCGGTCGAGCTTCTCCGCGGAGCGTCGCGCGCACCCGTGCACGCCTATCTGTTCATAGGCCCGCCAGGCACCGGTCGCCGCGACGCCGCGGTGGCCTTTGGCGCTGCCCTCTTGTGTCCGACCGGCGGTTGCGGCGAGTGCGCGTCGTGCCGGGAGGCGCTCGCGCTCCGGCATCCCGATCTCGAGGTGATCGAGCGTGTGGGCGCATCGATCTCGGTCGACCAAGCGCGCGAAGTGGCGCGCATGGCCCTGCGCACGCCGAGGGTCGCCCGGTACCAGGTGCTCGTCCTCGTCGACTTCGACCTCGTCGAGAAGGCGGCGCCGGCGCTGTTGAAGACGATCGAGGAGCCTCCGGACACGACCGTGATCATCCTCATCGCGGAGACCGTCCCGAGTCCGTTCGTCACCATCGCGAGCCGGTGCGTCCAGGTCCAGTTCAAGCCGCTCGACGACGACGCGATCATCGAGGTTCTGATCGGCGAGGGCGTCGGCGTCGCGACGGCGACGTCAGTCGCCGGCGCCGCGGGCGGGCGCCTCGACCGGGCCAGGCTGCTGGCACGTGACCCGGGCTTCGCAGAGCGGTTGCGACTATGGAGAACCCTCCCGGGCCGCCTGGACGGGACGGGCGCCATGGTTGCCGAGCTCGCCGACGAGCTGCTCGCTTCGGTCGCCGAGCCGGTCGAGGTCGTGCGCGCACGGCAGGCCGAGGAGCTGACCCAACTCCAGGAGGAGGCCGAGCTGCGGGGCGAGAAGTCGATCCCGGGCCGATCGGTCATCGAGGAGCGTCACAGTCGGGAGCTACGGCGCGTGCGCACCGACGAGATCCGCGCCGGGCTTGCTGTGCTGTCCACGGTCTGCCGTGAGCGTCTGGCCGAACCAGAGCTGTCCGTCCAGCGCCTCCGGTCCACCCTCGCCGCGATCGCGGCCATCGACGAGGCCTCGACGCGCCTCAGCCGCAACGTCAACGTGACGATGCTGCTGCAGTGGCTGTTGTTGCACCTCGAGACCTGACCGGGCCCGCGCGCGAGTGACCGACATGTCTGGAGCGAGCACGGCTGAAGTCGTGGTTGTCGGAAGCCTGTCGATGGATCTCACGGCCAGCACGGCAAGGATGCCTTCGGCCGGCGAGACCGTGATCGGCACCTCCTTCACGATGGTGCCCGGGGGCAAGGGCAACAACCAGGCCGTGGCGTGCGCCCGCCAGGGCGTGGCCACCGCGATGGTCGGTCGTGTCGGCTCGGACGCGTTCGGAGAAATCATCCGGGCACAGTTGGTCGCCGAAGGCGTCGATGTCTCGCATCTCTCGACGGACCCGGACGGCGCCACCGGGATCGCGCACATAACGGTGGACGCGACAGGCCAGAACTTCATCATCGTCGTCCCCCGGTCCAACCGTGCGCTCACGCTTCGGCACGTCGACGAGGCGGCGGGGCTGATCGGAGACGCCACGGTCCTGCTCGTGCAGCTCGAGGTACGGCTCGAGGTCGTGCGTGCCGCGCTCGAGACGGCGAAGCGCGCCGGCACGACGACGATGCTCAATCCGGCGCCTGCGCTGGCTCTCGACGACAGGCTCCTGTCGAAGGTCGACATCTGCCTCCCGAACGAGGTCGAGGCCGCGGCACTGGCGCACACGACCGTCGACGATGCCCAAGGGGCAGTCCGGGCCGCCCGCGCACTTCTTTCCCGTGGCTGTGGTGCCGTCGTCGTGACGCTCGGGGAAAAAGGCGCGGTCTATGTCGACAACGAGCGCGTGCTGGAGGTGGCTTCTCTGCCGGTACCCGTCGTCGACACGGTGGCCGCCGGCGACGCCTTCTGCGGCGTGCTCGCGAGCGCGCTCGCCCGCGGCTCGGACCTCGAGACCGGCCTCGCCCGGGCGACCGCGGCAGGGGCTCTGGCCGTGGGCGTCGCGGGTGCCACCCCCTCGTTGCCGAGCGCCCGGGCAGTGGACGAAATGCTCGCCAGGTTCGCGACGGCGGAGGTCGGCAAGCCCCGGCCGCCGCTCACCTGAACCTTCAGGACTTGGGTCGGACCTCGAAGCGCCTCTGCCCGAGCACCGGCAGCGCGGCGCGCACGGAACTCACACGTTCGGACGAGATCTCGGCGGTCGCCACGCCGTCGGTCTCGCCGAGCCCGACGACCTCCACGCCCATGGGGTCGAGCACGAGGCTGTGCCCGCAGTACGAGGGCGGTGGTTGCGCGGCTGCGAGCAGGTACGAGGTGTTCTCGATCGCGCGTGCCCGGCACATCGTCATCCAGTGCTCCTGCTTGAGGGGCCCTGCGACCCAGGCAGCCGGCACGGCGAACACGGTGACGCCCCTGTCCGCCAGGGCGCGGAACAGCTCCGGGAAACGCAGGTCGTAGCAGGTCGCGACGCCAACGACGAATTCGCCGAGGGGCAGCACCAGGAGCTCGTCGCCGTCGATCGGCCCTGGTGCCAGCGTGTCCGACTCCTTGTGGCCGAGGGCGTCGTACAGGTGGAGCTTGCGGTAGCGGCCTAGGAGCCCTTGCGGTCCGATCGCGACGACGGTGTTGTACACCCGCGGCTCGCCGGCCACTTTCTCGAACATCCCGGCGATCGTCGTCACTGCTAGAGCGGACGCGGCCCCGGCCAAGGCAGTGACGAAAGGTCCGTCGAGACTCTCGCCAGCGCGGGCGAGCTCGGGGGCAGGTCGGTCGAGAGGGTACATCGCGGCCTCGGGCAGGACGACGAGCTCGGCTTCGTCGCCGGCGGCATTCCTGAGGAGGTCCAGTGCGTGTGCGCGATTGGCCGCGGCATCAGTCGTGGATGCGAACTGGGCGACGGCGACTTTCACGGGGACACCTCCGCAACGTGGTGTCCCAACAGGATGACATGCCGTCGCAACCCGCGTCCGGCCACGTGCGGAGCGTCCTAGGCCACCCACACGCGGAGTCAAACGGACCCAGTGCCGGGCCGAGGACCGGGCCCGGCAGAATAGGGCCATGGAAAGCACACAGGCCCGGACGGCGTTGCTCGTCATCGACATGCAAGAAGCGGTGCTCGCCGGATGCACGGATGTTGCCGGCGTGGTCACGAGGATCAACGATCTGCTGCGGCGTGCCCGCGAGGCCGGCACGGCGATCGTGTTCATCCAGCACGGGGAGGCAGACGACCCCGAGCTGGCTCCCGGGAGCCCGGGGTGGCAGCTCGCCGGGGCCCTGGACCGGCTCGACACCGACACCGTGGTGCCCAAGTGCTACCGGGACAGCTTCGCCGACACCGGTCTCGCCGAGGAGCTCGCGAAGTCGGGAGCGCAGAGGCTGGTCCTGACCGGTGCGCAGTCGGATTTCTGCGTGCAGACGACCGCGCTGTCCGCCCTCGCGCGCGGCTATGACGTCACCCTGGTAAGCGACGCCCACACGACGTCGCCTGCCGCCCTGGCCGATGCCGCCCTGGACGCCGAGGCGGTCGTCGCGTTCGTCAACAGGCGGTTCGAGACCTTGCGGTACCCGGGCCGGAGCATCGAGGTGCTGCCCGCGGCCGAGGTCCTGCTCTAGAGGGGAGCGTCGTCGGACGGCCGGCTACCTGCCGAACACCTCCGGGTTGACCGTGTTCGAAGGACGGCGGCCTGCGAGCACATCAGCCGCGGCGGTGGTCGCGAGCCGCGCCATCGCCAGGCGGGTCGCGAACGAGGCGCTGCCCACGTGCGGCAGGAGCACGGTTCTAGGGGCGGCGAGAAGCCGCGGGTGGACGATCGGCTCGTTCTCGTAGACGTCGAGGCCGGCGGCGAACAGTCGCCCCGACTCGAGCGCGGCGGCAAGGGCCTCCTCGTCGACCACAGGCCCCCGAGCAGTGTTGACCAGGACAGCGGTCGGCTTCATGAGCCCAAGCCTGCGGGCGTCGATCAGATGGCGCGTCTCGGGGGTGAGAGGCACGTGCAGGCTCACGACGTCGGCGACCGCCAAGAGGTCGTCGAGCTCGGTGACACAGCCCTCTAGACCGGTCGGCCGCCGGTCGTGATGGAGCACGCGCATCGAGAACCCCTCGGCGCGCCTGGCCACCGCCCGGGCGATGCGGCCGTAACCGACCAGACCGAGCGTCGCGTCGTGCACGTCCCGGCCCAGATAGGCGTCGAAGCGCATACCGGTCCACCCACCGTTGCGCAAGTCGCGTTCGGCCTCGGAGAGCAGCCTGGACGCCGCCAGGATGAGGGCGAACGCGAGGTCGGCCGTGGTGTCGTCCAGCACTCCGGGCGTGTTGCACACAGCGACACCGGCTCTGGTCGCGGCAACGACGTCGACGTTGTCGTAGCCGACCGAGACGGTGGCGACGACTTCCAGGCGCGACGCGGAGGCGAACACCGCCTCGGTGATCCGGTCCTTGAGCTGGCAGACGATCGCGTCCACGTCCCGGGCCGCCTCGGCGATCTCGTCTGGGGTCAGGGAGCTGCCGGGCTCCGGACTTATGAGCTCGTGGCTAGCGAGCGGATCGAGCGCGCCGTCCGGCAACGGCGAGGTGAGGAGGATCCGGGCCATCGGGTGTCGAGTCTGCCACGACCCACCGGCCGCCCGCGCCAGGAAGCCGCCGACACGGGCAGTGGGTGGGTGGTGAGGGCGCCAGCGCCAACGAGGCCGCTCGCTGGCACCCCCTCCACCGCGGTACCCGGCACTTAACCCCCCGGTCGCGCCAGGTACGAAGTGTCGATACCGTATTCGTCCCGGGCCGGGTAGTCAATGGTCGGTTTGACCGAATCGATCCCGTTCCGGGCAAGGACGCCCGCCGGCCGTGGCCGGCAGTACGCTCGTTGCGATCGCGGCGTGATCGGACGCGGCGAGAGGAATCGTTTGGCGGAGGGTGGGTGAGCTGACAATGCGTAAGACCGTTGTTGTCGTGATGTTCGCCGTGATCGGACTCGGTCTGACTGCGGCCGGATCGGCAGCTTCGCCGGCATCGCCGACTAAGGCGCCGCTCAGTGCCACGGCCTCGTCGTGCTCTTACGCGGCGGTTCAGCCCGACTTGTTCAAGCGCAACCAGCTCACCGTCGCGACCGACAGTCCGGCTTACGAGCCGTGGTTCTACAACAACACACCTTCCAACGGCAAGGGCTACGAGAGTGCGGTGGCGTACGCGGTCGCGAAGCAGCTCGGCTTTACCAAGGCGCAGGTGAAATGGACCGTTGAGCCCTTCGACGCTTCGTTCGCGCCGGGGCCGAAGAGGTTCGACTTCGACATCAACGAGATCTCTTACACCGCCGAGCGCGCCACCGTGGTCTCGTTCAGCGTCAGCTACTACGCCGTGCAGCAGGCGCTCATCGCCCTCAAGAGCAGCCCGATCGTCAAGCGCCACACGCCGGCGGAGCTGCGCACCTACGTTTACGGCGACCAGATCGGCTCGACGAGCCTGGCCTTCATCAACACCGAGCTCCGGCCCTTCCACCAGCCGTCGGTGTTCAACACGCTGAACGATGCCAAGTCCGCCCTCCAGGACGACCGGATCCAGGCACTGGTGGCCGACACGCCGACTGCGCAGTACATCAGCTCCTCTGAGATCCCGAACTCGGTCCTCGTGGGTCAGTTCCCGAGCACGGGGGAGCACTACGGGCTGTTGTTCGCCAAGAACGACTCGCTTGTCGCGTGTGTGAACAAGGCGATCGACACCCTGAGAGCTGGCGGATCCCTTGCGAAGCTCCAAAAGGAGTACCTAGGCATCTACACCTCCGTTCCGACGATCAAGCCGTAGGCACGGCCACAGGAGGCGGACCGGTTGCCCGCACGGGGGAGTCGCGAGGGCGCCTACCTAGACCCACAGACACCGCTAGCGACCGGCGCGCCCCCGCCCGGAAGCTTCGCAGGCAACGGCAGGGGGTCTCACCTGCTGGGCGGCCAACGGGCGGCCGCGATATCCACCGTGAGCACCGTCGTGTTCATCGGGGGAGTCGTCGCCCTGTTCGTGTTCGCGCCCGGTGCCGCGGCGGTGCGGCACACGTTCTTCAATCCGCAGCAGATGAAGCAGGCGTTCCTCGGTGACCCGAGCGAGGGGCTCTACTCGGTCGGCAAGGGGCTCATTTTGAACATCGAGATGTTCCTCATCGCCGAGGTCCTGATTCTCTTCTGCGCTCTTTTGATCGCGGTGCTGCGCCAGCTGCACAATCCCGTGTTGTTCCCGTTCCGCATGTTGGCCGTCGTCTACACCGACGTCTTCAGGGGAGTGCCGCTCATCATCGTGATCTACGGCATCGGCTTCGGCGCTCCGGCCCTTTACATACGCGGCATCTCCACCCAGTCCGATTTCGTCTACGGGATCGCCGCGCTGGTGTTGTCGTATTCCGCTTATGTGGCGGAGGTCTACCGGGCAGGCATCAACTCGGTGCACCAGAGCCAGGTGGCGGCGGCCCGATCGCTCGGGCTGTCGCAGTGGAAGTCCCTGCGCTTTGTCGTGTTGCCGCAGGCGGTCCGCACCGTGATCCCGCCACTGCTGAACGACTTCATAAGCCTGCAGAAGGACACCGCCCTCGTGTCGACGCTCGGCGCGGTGATCGAGGCGAACCGAGCGGCGCAGATCGACTCCTCGACGCTGTTCGTGTACTCGTCGTACACCGTCGCCGCACTGTTGTTCCTTTGCCTGACGATCCCCCTCGCCCGGTTCACCGACCGCCTGATAGCCCGTGACGTGAGCCGTCGCCTGGCGGGGGGCGGAGCGATCAGATGAGCGAGCCCGGCATCACCTCGGACTTTGGCGGCGCCCAGGCGGGAGGGACGCAGACGGGTGGAGCGCCGATCGGCGACATGGTTCACCGCGTGGCCCCGGACCTCTCCGGCCAGGAGGCCGTCCGGCTCGAGGACGTCCACAAGTCGTTCGGAGCGCTCGAGGTTCTGCGCGGAATCGATCTGTCTGTGGCTGCCCACGAGGTCATATGCCTCATAGGTGCTTCGGGATCGGGCAAGTCCACTCTCCTTCGCTGCGTGAACTTGCTGGAGCCGGTAGATCGTGGCCGGATCATCCTCTGGGGCCAGGATGTCACGGCGTCGGGCGTCGACGAGAACGCGGTGCGGCGTCACATAGGCATCGTCTTCCAGTCCTTCAACCTGTTCCCGCACATGACCGTGCTCCGCAACATCACGCTCGGCCCTACCCGCGTGCTCAAAGTCCCACGCGACCAGGCTGAGGAGGCGGGACGTGCGCTGCTAAGCCGTTTCGGCCTCTCCGAGAAGCAGGACGACTATCCCGACCGGCTCTCCGGTGGCCAACAGCAGCGGGTCGCAATCATCCGGGCCCTTGCGATGCAGCCGGGAATCATGCTCCTGGACGAGGTGACGAGCGCACTGGATCCCGAGCTCGTGTCCGAGGTGCTGGGAATCATCCGCGAGCTCGCGACTGCCGGCATGACCATGTTGATCGCCACCCACGAGATGAGCTTTGCCCGGGACATCGCGGACCGGGTCTTCTTCCTGGACGAGGGTGTGATACTCGAACAGGGGCCACCGGATCAGGTGTTCACCGCGCCCGTCAACAGTCGTACTCAGCAGTTCCTTCGCCGGATCGTCGACGCGGGTCGGCTCTGACGGGGAAGGTGCCCCCTCAGGGGGACGACCGGCTCGAGGGTGAGGATCGCTTCGAGCGCTTCAGGGGCGATCGGCTGCGAGAACAGAGACCCTTGCCCGAACTTGCAGTGCTCGTCCTGCAGGTTCGCGAGCTGCCAGCCCTGCTCGATGCCTTCGGCGAGGGTCTGGATCCCGAGCGTCTGGCCCAGCTGCACAAGAGTGTGGATGGAGCTGATCGCTTCTTCGGACTCCCCCATCGCGGCGACGAAGGACCGGTCTATCTTGAGGGCGTCGATCGGGACCTGGCGGAGGCGGGCGAGAGTCGAATAGCCGGCGCCCAGGTCGTCGACGGCGACGAGCACTCCGAGCGCCTTGAGCTCGCGCAGCCGGCGAAGCATGGTCTCCATGTCCTTCATCAAGCTCTGCTCGGCGACATTCACGATGAGCGATCTGGGCTCGAGCGCCGTGGCCGAGAGGGCCGCCTGGACCAGGTCGACGAAGTCCCCCGCCTCGAGCTGACGTGTCGAGGCGTTGATCGTGATGGTCAGGTGATGACCGAGCCGGTGCCACGCGGCGGCTCGCCGGCAGGCTTGTCTGAGCAGCCACGACCCGACCGGGGCGATCAGTCCTGTCTCCTCGAGCACCGGCATGAACGACTCGGGTTCGACGATGCCCCGGACCGGGTGTCGCCAGCGCAAGAGCGCTTCCACCCCGCACACGCCGACGCTGTCGAGCTCGAATATCGGTTGGTAGAGGAGGAAGAACTGGTTCTCCTGGAGGGCCTCCCGGAGATCGGCCTCGAGCTCGAGGCGCTCCATCGCGGCGGTCTTCATCTCCGGCTTGAACCGGACGTGGCAATTCCTCCCCTGGGCCTTCGCCTGGCAGAGCGCGATGGCAGCGTCGCGGAGGAGATCGTCCGGCTCGTCCCCGTCATTGGTCGCGATGCCGATACTTGCCGTGATCGGGATCGGGATGTCGATGAACCCCTCGACTCTGAAGGGTTCCTTCATGGCGTCCAGCAGCCTCTCGGCGAGCAGTTCCGGCCCTGCGGCAAGCGACAGTCCCTCGGCCAGAATTGCGAACTCGTCCCCGCCGGGCCGTCCGACGGTGTCGCTCGCCCGGAGAACACCGGTGAAGCGGGCTGCCACCGCCTTTAGAAGCTCGTCCCCGGCCTGTTGCCCGAGGGTGTCGTTGACCGCCCTGAAGTTGTCCAGATCGACGAGGAAGGCGGCGACGCGGAAATGCTCCCGCTGACAACGCAGCAGCATCTGCTGGAGGCGGTCACGAATGAGCGTCCGATCCGGGAGGCAAGTCAGGCTGTCATGGCCTGACAGGCGGCGACGATGGGCGTCGTTCCGGTCGCGGAGAAGCTCGTTCTCCCTCTGGACGGACAGGTCGAGGATCACGCCGTCTACCCAGAGGGGCCGCCCTGCAGAATCCGCGACACCCCGGCCGTGCTCGGCGACCCATCGCGAGGAGCCGTTGGCGTGCAAGAGGCGGTATTCGAGCGAGAACGAGCCGCCTCGGCCCAGTGCTTCCCGGACGACGTCGCGCACGTGCTCGCGGTCGTCGGGACAGATGATCGATTCGAAGGACCGGACGTTCTCGGTCATGAACTCGCTCGCCGGGTAGCCCGTGAGCACTTCGATGTGATCACTGACAAAGCGCATCGTCCAGGGTTCGACGCACTCGCGACGGTAGACGGCACCCGGTATGTTGGCGACGAGAGACCTGAACTCCTCCTCGCTACCGCGTTCGGCCACCTTGGCGTTCGCCGGTGAGGGATGCTCGTCGGCCGGTACGACTTGGTTGAAGAGTGTCACGGGACAACTCGCCTCAGGCCAGCGGACCATGGGGGCAACTGCGCCGCCGTTCGGCGGGGCGGCAGCAGTGCCGGCAACGAGCCAAAGACTGCACGGACGTTCATCAAGAGAATTGTCGGCGCCAAGTGCCGGAACTTGACAAGTACAACGGTTGTCAGCCTCGGATTTCGTCAGGCTCCGCGACACGATCCCTTCGGCGCGTCCGGCTCCCGGCCCGTGCGGTCGTCACGGATCCGGAAAGCGCGAAGCCCTGTCAACCCGACGGTGCGACGACGGATCCCGTCGGCCATCGGCCGATGCCGCCGTTCTCGAGGAGGAAGTTCGTGACCTGACGATCTGCGTGCTCCGCCCGCCAGGCGAGCATCGACTGTGCGTAGCCGAGGATCCGTGAGGGGTCGTCGACCTCGGTCCGCCAGGTCGGGTCGACACTGATGTCATAGCAACGCCAAGATCCGTCCCCGAACTGGACGTAGGCCCCGTCTTCGAAACGACGCACGGCGAGGTTGTTCCGCTCCAGGCGCCTGTCCCAGGGCCAGTCGAAGGCGCCGCCCGGAAGGCCCAGGTACCGCCAGTCGAACTCCCAGGCCGCAGCCGAGCGCCACCACGGCGGAGGACGTCCCTCGAGGAACGCGGTGAGCGGCAGCCCGTCGCACTGCGCTGGGATCTGGAGGCCCAGCGCCTCGCATATCGTCGGGAAGTAGTCGATGTTCTCGGTGAAGGCCTCGACGACGGTCCCGTGAGCCCCCGACAGCCCGGGTGCGCGAACGATGCCCGGAACCTTGTAGCTCTCCTCGAAGTAGCCGAGCTTGTTCATCAAGCCGTGGTCCCCGAGCTGCTCGCCGTGGTCCGATGTCAACAGTACGAAGGTGTCCTCCCACTGGCCCAGTCGCTCAAGGGCTTCGAGAACCCGGCCTACCTGGGCGTCGACATCACCGATCATCCCGTAGTACTGGGCCCGCATGTGCCGCAAGGAGCCCTCGTCCGTCGGGGCCGCCACTTCCGGCAGGCGGAGAGCCTCCTCGTGAAACCGGTGGCGGTCTTCGGAGGGCGCGATCGGCATGTCGACGTCGTCCGGACCGAAGGCTCTGGCCCAGTCGCCCGCAGCGCTGTAGGGAGGATGGGGCCTCAGGTAGCTCAGGTGAGCGAACCAAGGACGGTCCCGTCGTTCGAGCCACTCCAGGTAACGGTCGGTCAAGAAGGCGGACACGCCGACCTCCTCGGGCCGGTCGGGCTCGGTGGCCAGGGCCCCTAAGACTTCCGAAGGCACGTCGTAGCCGAGGTCCCGCAGCCATTCGGTCCATCTCGTGTGCTCGCCTGTGAGGTCGAGCGCGACCGTGAAGCCCGGCAGCACGCCTTCGTAGCTGGAAAGGCGCGGATCGTCGGGCGACCGGACAATTCGTGGATCGACTCCCTGGTCCGTGTAGCCGAACAGTGTGGGATCGAGCCCGGCCCGCCGGCCGGCGCGCGCCAGGTTGTCCAGCCTGTCGTCGAGAGGGGTGCCGTTCGCGACGACCCGGTTGTTCATCTGGTACGTCCCCGTGTAGAGGCAAGCGCGTCCCGGCGAGCAGGGCGCGGCCTGGCTGTAGTGGCGGGCGAGCCTGACACCCGAGGCGGCGAGACGGTCGAGGTTCGGGGTGCGGACCACCCGATGGCCGGCTGCCGACAGGCAGTCACCCCGGAACTGGTCGAGCGTCACCAAGAGCAGGTTCAATCGGCCTCCGCATCGATCGAGAGTCCATCACCTATGACGGCGTACGGAGCGTACCGTCCGGTGTCTCACGTATCGCAGATCAGGCAGGAATGCGGTCGAGTCGGTCGAGCACTTCCGGAACGTCTCCGAGTCACCGCATTTGTCCCTTGCTCACTTGGCTCAGAGTGGCATTCTTAAGTCTGTTCGTCTCCTGGACGATATATAAGGCATGGGAACCACGAGGAAGCCGAAGAGAAGGAGCGTCGTGGGCGATCCTCACGAAGACCTCGAGTCTCGGCCGGCGGTGCGCGCCCCCGGTCATGCGAAGAAGGCCCGCGACGTCGTGGCGCTGGGCGCGGAGGAGACGCTTGACGTCGTCGCCAAGGACCCGGAGGATTCACTCGAGGTCGTCACGCTCGAAGCAGTGGAGACGCTCGGCATCGCCAAGGACCCGGAGGATTCACTCGAGGTCGTCACGCTTGAAGCAGTGGAGACGCTCGAGGTTGTCGCGCTCGGTTCCGTGGACGGCTCGCCAGACGAACAGCGGCTTGCCGAAACGCGCCGGCGCGTCGAGGGGCTGCCGGCAGAAGGTTCGATTCACGTCGTTTTCCAGCCCATCGTGGACCTGGCCACGACCAAGGTGATCGGGTACGAGGCGCTCGCACGCTTTCCAGGGGACTCGAGCGTTTCGCCCCGGACGTGGTTCGCGGAGGCTGCCGAGGTCGGGCTGCTGCTCGAGGTCGAGATGACCGCCATCCGGGCGGCTCTCGCCAAGCTCGAGCGTCTGCCGTCGGACGCTTTCATCTCGGTCAACGTGTCGCCGGCGACGGCCGGATCCGACGAGCTTCGGGACGTCCTTTGTGGCGTGGACCCCAAGCGCGTCGTTCTGGAGATCACGGAGAACGCTGCCGCCGGAGACTACGAGGAGGTCAGCGAAGCTGTCGGCGCCCTCCGCGCCAACGGCGTTCGGATCGCCATCGACGACACCGGGTCGGGTTCGGTGAGCTTCAACAGCCTGTTCGACGTCCACGCGGACATCATCAAGATCGACATCGACGTCACCCACGGGATCGCCTCGGACCCGATGAAAGAGGCGATGGCCTCCGCTCTCAAGGCGCTCGCAGACCGCTTGGGCGCCATGAGCCTTGCGGAAGGCATCGAGACCGAGGAAGAGCTCAACCTTCTGAGGGGAGTTGGTGTTCAGGCAGGTCAGGGGTACCTCTTCGGCCGGCCGGAGCCGGTTGCCGACTAGCAGGGGGGCAGGCGGGTCCAGCGGCCGCCCCGTCCGGCCGCGGACCCTGGTTACTTGCGCCGCCACTGGTGGCGGCCCCGTTCAGTGAGCCCGGAGCGCGCGTGGGACCGCCTCTATTGCCCAGGGCGTTTCTTTCAAGTAACCATCTGCAAATAGAATCCCGATCGGGATCACGCGCACGGTGGGGTGATAGAAGAGGGCCGGTGGAAGGCAGCCGCTGGAATCAGACAGGAGAGCTACGGAGCCCGCAGGCTCCGGAGTCGGTGCTGCGCGCGGTGACGTCGTCTGTTGCCCCTCGCGCCGGATTCACGATCTCGGTCCTTGCCGAGAAGACCGGCACGCCTGTGCCGACCATCCACCACTACCGCCATCTCGGCCTCCTGCCGGAGGCGACCGAGCTCGCCTCCAACCGGTTCCTTTACGACGAACGCCACGTCGAGGCTCTCAACGTCATCCGCCTGCTCCGCGAGAGCCGGAACATGCCCCTGGACACCATCCGCGAGGCCCTGCCCGAGCTGCTCGCGTTCAACCGTGAGAGCGGACTTTCCCCGGACACCTGGGACGAGGTCATCGACGCCTACCTGGAACGTTCCGGCCCCGCCGCCGTCTCGGCGCGGCTCGTCGTGGCGGCCCGGGAGGCGTTCGCACGGCACGGCTACGCGGGAGTCAACGTCGCGGACATCTGCAGCGCCGCCGACGTGGCGAAGGGGACCTTCTACCGGTACTTCGACTCGAAGGAGGCGGTCTTCCTCGCTGCGGCCCGTTCCACCGTCGACGCAGTCGGGGAGCAGCTTGACGAGCTGCCCGCGCCGATGAGCGAACTTCAGGCGATCGAGAAGTTGAAGCTCCTGCTTGCCCCGATGGCCCCGCTGCTGCTCGAGGTGGCGACAGGTGAGCTCCGGCACCAGCCGAACCTCATGGGCGTCGTCGGCGTCATAACCGCCGGTCTTGCCAGCCGCGTCGTGCCGAGGCTTCGCACGCGGGGCAAGGCGGCCAGGGTGGCTTCCCGGAGGGTTGTCGACGCCGCCATGGTCGGGCTGCTCCGGCCCACCCTCGAGTCGTCCAACTCCTCGTCGTCCTCGGCCTCCTGACTTTTTCTCGGGCCAGCGAGTCCGGGTGCTTTGAACCCGCAGGTCACGAACAGGATTCACCTCGGCCGGCCGTCGGCCGGTCAGGTGGCGGGGCGGCGCTGCGCGCCCGTGTCCCTTGACGGGGGCACCCTCGCACGTATAACAAAGGTGGACTGGTAGTCATCGGCGCTACGCGAAGGAGTAGCCGATGGTGTCAACTGAGTCCGGTCGCTCTATTGGGGGAGACTTCGACGCGCCTGCCATGCTGGCCCTCAAGGCACGCAAAGAGAACTTTCCCGTCGCCTCGCACCTGTTGCCGCGCGACGTTCGGGCGAGCCTGATGGCGGTCTACGGTTTCGCCCGCCTGGCCGACGACCTCGGCGACGAGGCGGAAGGGGACCGGCTGGCGTGCCTGGACTGGCTCGAGGCGGAGCTGGACCTTGCTGCTGCCGGCAGAGCGGACCACCCTGTGCTCCGGCAGCTCACGCCTGTGATCCGGGGACTCGACTTGAGCCTGGAGCCGTTCCGGGACCTTCTCGAAGCCAACCGGATGGACCAGCGCGTGACGCGCTATCGCAGCTTCGGCGATCTCGTGGACTACTGCATGTTGTCCGCGGCACCGGTGGGCAGGCTCGTGCTGGCCGTGTTCGGTGCTTCGATGCCCGAGAGGATCACGCTTTCGGACGAGGTCTGCATCGGCCTGCAGGTCGTCGAGCACCTTCAGGACGTGGGAGAGGACGCAAGGCGGGGCCGCATCTACCTGCCGGCCGAGGACATGGAGCGATTCGGGTGCACGGAGGCCGAGCTGCTCGCGACCGACTCGTCCCCGGCGCTGCGACGGCTTGTCGCCATGGAGGTGAGTCGGGCGCGAAGCCTTCTCGCCTCAGCCGTCCCGCTTGCGGCGTCACTGCGGTTCCGTCCCCGGGCAGCGGTCGTGGGCTTCGGTGCAGGCGGGACGGCGGCGCTCGACTCCATCGAACAGGCCGGCTACGACGTGCTCAAGCAGCACTGCAGTCCCCACAAGCTCGCATTCGCGAGGCGGGCGTTCTCCGACCTGGTGGCCGCTGGCGCGGGGCGAGGCAGGCTGTGAACACCGAGCTCGCGTACGACTTCTGCGAGGCCGTGACCCGCCAGGAAGCGAAGAACTTCGCATACGGCATCAGGTTGCTCAACAAGCCCGAGCGCCGGGCGCTTTCGTCGGTCTACGCGCTGGCACGGCGCATCGACGACATCGGCGACGGGCGGGCCGCCCCGTCAGACAAGCTCGCCGGGCTCCAGGCCATCCGCAAGAGCATCGACCCGATCGACTCGGATACGACGGACCCGGTGCTCGTGGCCGTGGCGGACGCGGCCCGCCGGTACCGGCTCCCGATGTCGTGCTTCGCCGAGATCATCGACGGCTGCGAGATGGACGTCATCGGCACGTCGTACGAGACGATCGACGACCTCGTCGGATACTGCCGGAAGGTGGCGGGCTCGGTGGGACGGTTATCGCTCGCCGTGTTCGGGTCCCGCGAGCGCGAAACAGCGGTCGCGCTCGCGGATTCGCTCGGCGTGGCGCTGCAGCTCACCAACATCTTGCGCGACGTGGTGGAGGACCGTTCGTTCGGCCGCGTCTACCTGCCGAGCGACGACGCCGAGTCGGTCGGCTGCGACCCGAAGCTCACGGGTCCGGCCTCCGACGTCGCGAGGCTCGTCGCTCTCGAATGCGGCCGCGCGGACCGCTGGTTCGCAGAGGGCCTGCAACTCCTGCCGCTGCTCGACCGCCGGAGCCGGGCCTGCGTCGCAGCCATGGCCGGGATCTACCGGCGTCTGCTGGCCCGGATCAAGGCCGACCCGATCGCGGTCACGCGGGGCCGCGTGTCGCTGCCGACCTGGGAGAAGGCACTGGTCGCGGCGCGAAGCCTCGCCGGGGCACAACCGTGAGCCCGCCCCACATCGGTGTGGTCGGGGGCGGACTGGCCGGGATGGCCGCCGCACTCGCGGCCGCGGACGCCGGTGCCGAGGTCGTGGTGTTCGAGCGGCGGCCGGTACTCGGCGGGCTGACGGCCTCGATCAGCCACAACGGGCTTTCGTTCGACAACGGCCAGCACGTGTTCCTTCGCTGTTGCACCGCCTACCGAGGGTTCATCGACCGCATCGGGGCGACCGGCGACGTGTTCCTGCAGGACCGGCTCGACGTGCCGGTGCTCGCGCCCGGCGGTCGACGCGCCTCGATCAGGAGGTCGGCACTTCCTGCCCCGCTGCACATGGCCGTCTCGCTCGGGAGGTATCGGCACCTCTCGGTGCGTGAGCGGTTGCGCCTCGTACGCCCAGCGCTCGCGCTGCGGCGGCTCGATCCTGACGAAGCGGCGCTCGACGGGGTCTCGTTCGGCGACTGGCTCGTCCGCCACGGCCAGAGCGAACGGGCAGTCGACCACCTCTGGAACCTGATCGCGTTGCCGACGATCAACCTCCAAGCCGGCGAGGCGTCGCTCGGGATCGCCACGAAGGTCTTCAGGGTCGGCCTCCTCGAGCGGTCCGATGCCGGAGACATCGGCTGGTCGCGAGTGCCGCTCGGCGAGCTCCACGGCACCATCGCCGCACGGGCGTTGGAAGCCGCGGGCATCCAGACGTTGCTGGGCAGCCCGGTCGGCGCCGTCGGTCGCTCGAGCGTAGGCACCTTCACCGTGACCTGCGGCCGGCGCAACGTGGTCGTCGACTCGGTGATCCTGGCGACGCCGCTGCGCGTATCGGCGAACCTCGGAGCATCCCTCGGCCCCCTGGCCGGGGCGAGGGATGCCGAGCGCCTGGGGACCTCGCCCATCGTCAACGTCCACCTGGTGCTCGACCGGAAGGTGACCGAGCTCCCACTGGTGGCCTGCGTCGACTCGCCCGTCCAGTTCGTCTTCGACCGCACCGTCTCAAGCGGGGTCCGCTCCGGCCAGTGCCTTGCCATGTCGCTCTCGGCGGCGGACAGCTACATCGCGACGGGCTCCACCGAGCTCGTGAGCATGTTCTTCGAGGCGCTGGGTGAGCTGTTTCCGGCTGCACGCCAGGCGCGCCTCGTGGACGCGGTCGTCACTCGCGAGAAGGCCGCGACATTCCGGGGCGTCCCCGGCACGAGGGCGTTGCGCCCCCCGACCAAGACCGAGGTGCCCGGTTTGCTCCTTGCCGGAGCGTCGTGCGACACCGGGTGGCCGGCGACGATGGAGGGCGCGGTCCGCAGCGGCCGACAGGCCGCCTCACAGGCACTGGCCTTCCTCTCCGACGCTCGCGTGGGAGACCAACGACAGCTGGAAGGGGCCGGCACATGACGGCGATCTCCTCCCCGGCACGGCGCGACAGCGCCCTCATCGCAGCGGAGGCGCTGACGCGGGCGAAATCGGTGGTGACGCCTGCCATCGACGCAGCGGTGCTGCGTCTCTGCCCGGCCTTGAGGCCCGCAGTGTGCGAGCACCTCGCCGGAGGCGGCAAGTTCGTGCGCGCGGGCATCACGCTCGCCTCGGCGGCCGCTGCGGGAGCCGAGGAACGCGTCGGCGTCGTCGGCGCCGTCGCCATCGAGCTCGTCCATAATTTCTCGCTCGTCCACGACGACATCATCGACGGCGATCTCGAGCGCAGGCACCGCCCGACTCTGTGGGCCGAGCACGGGGTCGGCCATGCCATCATCGCCGGCGACGCGCTCGCGACCCTGGCGTTCCAGATCCTTCTCGAGGAGCCCACCTCAGAGCGGGTGAGGGCTGCCGGGCGCCTTGCCGAGGCCACCCAGGACATGATCGCGGGCCAGGCCGAGGACATGGCCTCCGAGCGCCTGGCGTCGTTGTCGGTAGACGAATGCCTCCATATGGAAGCCGGCAAGACCGGAGCCCTCTTGTCGTGCGCTGCCGCCGTCGGTGCCGTCCTGGCGGGCGCCCCGGCGCCCACCGTCGAAGCGTTGGCGGATTTCGGCCGTCATCTCGGGATCGCCTTCCAGGCGATCGACGACGTGCTGGGCATCTGGGGTGAGCCGAGCATCACCGGCAAACCGGTGGGCAACGACCTGCGCCAGCACAAGAAGTCCCTGCCGATCTCCATCGCGCTCGCCCGGGGCGCCGAACTGCCCGCCGGGCTCGGGTCGCTGTTGGAGCGCGACCTCACCGAAGCCGAAGTCGAGAAGGCGACGCTGCTCCTCGAGCACTGCGGCGCACGACAGGAGACTCTGGCCATCGGAGAGCTTCAGCTCCGTGCTGCCCTTTCCTCGCTCGAGCTTGTGCCGCTCGCGCCGGGCCCACGTTCCGAGCTGGCGGCGATCGCCCGATACGTGACCGAACGGGACCGATGAGCACGCTCACCCGTCGCCAGGGGGCAGATTCGGAGACAACCGCGGTGGCGCCGTCGCCGACCGCGCACGCGAGCGACGACGCCCGGGCGTGCCTGCAAGGAGCCGTCGGTGCCCTGCTGACGCTTCAACACCCGCAAGGCTGGTGGAAGGGCGAGCTCGAGACCAACGTCACCATCGACGCCGAGGATCTCCTGCTGCGCGAGTTCCTGGGCATTCGCACGGCCGAGCAGACCGCTTCCTCCGCGCGCTGGATCCGGTCGCGCCAGCGCGAGAACGGCACGTGGGCGAACTTCCACGGAGGACCGCCGGAACTCTCGACGACCGTCGAGGCCTACGTGGCGCTACGTCTCGTCGGTGACCTGCCGGAGTCCGAACACATGCGACGCGCCGCGGAGTACATCAGGGCCTCCGGCGGCGTGGAGCGCACCAGGGTCTTCACGCGTGTCTGGCTCGCGTTGTTCGGCCTGTGGCCTTGGACCGAACTGCCGGTGCTCCCGCCGGAGCTGATCTTCCTGCCGAGCTTCGTCCCGCTCAACATCTACGACTTCGGCTGTTGGGCCCGCCAGACCGTTGTCGCCCTCACGGTGGTGAGCGCGCACCGGCCGGCTCGCGCGCCCGGATTCGCCATCGACGAGCTCCGCAGTGGCCTGGCCGAGCCGCCCCCGGCACCTCTCAGCACCTGGGCAGGCCGTTTCCAGGCGCTCGACCGCGCCCTCAAGGCGTACGAGCGGCACCCGGTCAAGTTCATACGGCGGGCGGCCCTCGCCCGGGCGGAGCGGTGGATCGTGCAACGCCAGGAGGCGGACGGCTCGTGGGGCGGCATCCAGCCGCCCTGGGTGTACTCGTTGATCGCCTTGCGGTTGCAGGGCTACTCGCTCGAGCACCCTGTGATGAGAGCGGGCATCGACGGCCTCGACGCCTTCACGATCGAGGACGACGCAGGGAGGCGGATCGAGGCCTGCCAGTCGCCGGTGTGGGACACGGCGCTCGCTGTCACGGCCCTCGCCGACGCGGGGCTGGCGCCGAGCGACCCGGTGCTCCGGTCCGCGGCCCGCTTCCTGCTTGCCGAGGAGATCTCGGTCAAAGGCGACTGGTCCGTCCGGCGCCCGGAGCTTGAGCCTGCCGGGTGGGCTTTCGAGTTCGCCAACGACAACTACCCGGACATCGACGACACCGCCGAGGTCGTGATCGCGCTCGGCCGCACCGACGAGTCGGCGACCGGTGCGGTGGACCGCGCGATCGCCTGGATCGAGGGAATGCAGTGCCACGACGGGGGCTGGGGCGCCTTCGACGTGGACAACACCCAGACGCTGTGCCGGGACCTTCCCTTCTGTGACTTCGGGGAGCTGATCGACCCCCCGAGCGCGGACGTGACTGCGCACGTCGTGGAGATGCTGGCGAAGCTCGGCTGCTGCAAGGACGCGGTCGATCGCGGCGTACAGTGGCTGCTGCGCGCCCAGGAGGACGACGGGTCCTGGTTCGGGCGTTGGGGCTCCAACCACGTCTACGGCACCGGAGCCGTCGTCCCGGCGTTGGTGGCGGCCGGGCTGGCGACCGACGACCCCGCCGTGCGCGCGGCGGTCGCCTGGCTGGAAGGGCACCAGAATTCCGATGGCGGCTGGGGCGAGGACCTGCGCTCGTACAGGGACTACTCGCAGCGCGGCAGCGGGCCGTCGACTGCGTCCCAAACGGCCTGGGCACTGCTGGCGCTCCTGGCCGCGGGTGAGCGTTCCGAGGCGACCCGGCACGGTGTGGCATACCTCGTTGCAACCCAGCGCGAAGACGGTTCGTGGGACGAGCCGTGGTTCACCGGAACCGGTTTCCCCGGCGACTTCTACATCAACTACCACCTGTACCGGCTCGTGTTCCCGGTCACCGCCCTGGGACGTTTCCTGAACGGAGAGGGCCACGGCTGACCTCAAGGTTCTCACGGCCCTGCGTGTCGAGGCTTTCGCCGTCGGCGGCGCCGATGTCATCATCGGCGCCGGGCGCGACCGCGCCAAGCGTGCCGGCGCCGAGCTCGCGGCGAACCTCGACGAGAGGACCGCCGTCGCCCTCGTCGGCGTGGCAGGGGGCCTCTCGCCCGAGCTGCACCCCGGCGACCTCGTCATAGCCAGCGAGCTGCGGAACACCGAATCGCCGGGATCGCTCAACCTCCCGGGCGTGTCGTTTCTCGCCGCCGAATTCCGCCGTGCGGGCCTCGGCGTGCTCACGGGGCCGCTCGTCTCGTCGCCGCGATACGTCCGGGCCGGCGAGCGCGACGCGCTCGCCGCCTCGGGCGCCGTGGCCGTCGACATGGAGTCGGCCTGGGTAATGGGATACCTGCCCAACAACCCGCTCGCGGTCATCCGGTCCATCTCGGACACGAGCGAGTGCGGCCCGGTTCTGGGCGGCGCCCGGGCTCTAGGATCGCTGCTCGCGGTGCGCAGGCCTCTAGAACGGTGGGCGCGTGCGTGCGGCGAGCACGAGGTGCTGCTGGCCGCTCCCCGGTCGTTCTGCGCCGGCGTCGACCGCGCGATCGAGATCGTCGAGCGCGCCCTCGCGCTCCACGGAGCGCCCGTCTATGTCCGCCGTCAGATCGTCCACAACCTGCACGTCGTCCGCGAGCTCGAGTCCAAGGGGGCGGTGTTCGTCGAGGAGATCGAGGAGGTGCCGCGGGACGCCGTCGTGGTGCTGGCGGCGCACGGTGTATCCCCGGCCGTTCGCCAGCAGGCTGCCGAGCGCCGCGATCTCAAGGTCATCGACGCGACCTGCCCGCTCGTCGCAAAGGTGCACACCGAGGCGCGCCGTTATGCGAGCCAGGACTACAACCTCGTCCTGATCGGCCACGCCGAGCACGAGGAGGTCATCGGGACCCTCGGTGAGGCACCGGAACGCTTCCACGTCGTGGCGGACGCTGACGACGTTGAACGGCTCGAGCTCGCGCTCGAGCCGAGACGCCCGGTCGCATACCTCACCCAGACGACGCTCGCGACAGACGAGACGGCCGAGATAGTGGCGGCGTTGAAGCGCCGATTCCCCAAGATCACCGCCCCTCCTGCCGACGACATCTGCTACGCCACCCAGAACCGCCAGGACGCCGTCCGCCAGATCGCCCACCGATGCGATCTCGTGCTAGTGGTGGGCTCGGCGAATTCGTCGAACACGGCCCGCCTCGTGGAGGTTGCCCAGCGCGAGGGCTGCCGAGCGGAGCTGATCGAGGACGTCTCGCAGTTGGAGCTGGGCTGGCTCGCAGGCGTGAGGAGCGTGGGGCTCACCGCAGGAGCGTCGGCTCCCGACGTCCTCGTGCAAGAAGTGCTCGACACTCTCCGCCTGCTCGGGCCCGTGCGCCTGAGCGAAGAGCGGACCGCCGAAGAAACAGTCCATTTCTCCCTACCGACACAGGTGCGATGATGCCGATCCCTCTCCGTCAGAACATCCGTATCGGTGCCCATCTCGTTCGGCACCGCCTCAACAAGACCAAGTACTACCCATTCATCGTCGAGGTCGAGCCGCTCTTCGCGTGCAACCTGGCGTGCCCCGGCTGCGGGAAGATCCAGCACCCGACCGAGGTACTGCGCCAGCGCCTGTCGGTGGAGGACGTGCTCGAGGCCGTCTCGGAGAGCGGCACGCCCATGGTGTCGATCGCGGGCGGCGAACCGCTGCTCCACCCCGACATCGAGCGCATGGTCCGGGCGCTCGTGAGCCGCAAGATCTACGTCTACCTGTGCACCAACGCCGTGCTCTTGAGCAGGCGCCTCGACCGTTTCAGCCCGTCTCACTACTTCTCCTGGGTCGTGCACCTGGACGGCCTGCGTGAACGGCACGACGCGGCGGTCGACAGGGCCGGCGTCTTCGACACGGCAGTGGCGGCGATCCGGGAGGCCAAGGCACGCGGCTTCAGGGTGACGACGAACTCGACGTTCTTCAACACCGACTCACCGAAGACGGTTCGCGATGTCCTCGATTTCCTCAACGACGACCTCGGCGTCGACGCGATGATGATCTCGCCGGCGTACGCCTACGAGAAGGCGCCCGATCAGGAGCACTTCCTCGGGGTCGACCAGACCCGTCGGCTGTTCAAGGAGGCGTTCGCCGACAAGCGGAGGAGCAAGTGGCGCCTCAACCACTCCCCGCTCTTCCTCGACTTCCTCGAGGGCAAGGTGGACTTCCAGTGCACGGCCTGGGGCATCCCCAGCTACTCGGTGTTCGGCTGGCAGCGGCCGTGCTACCTCATGGCCGACGGCTACGCGGCGAGCTACCGCGAGCTGGTCGAGACCACCGACTGGAACGCCTATGGGCGAGGCAAGGACCCGCGCTGCGCCAACTGCATGGCCCACTGCGGCTACGAGCCCTCGGCCGTCATAGCGAGCCTGAGCTCGCTCCGCCAGTCGCTTCGCGCGCTCGTCAACACGCACTGATCGCAATGAGCGTCATCACGGTCCCAGCCAAGTCCGTGCTCGCCGCGGCCGTCTCACCCGAGTGCCTCCGTGAGATGAGCTCGCGTGAGCTGCGCTCCCTCGTCACCGAGATCCGCCGGTTCCTCGTCTCGAGCGTCTCGGCGACCGGGGGACATCTGGGATCGAACCTCGGTGTCGTGGAGCTGACCATCGCCCTGCACCGCGTGTTCTCGTCCCCCGACGATGCCATCGTCTGGGACACCGGTCACCAGGCCTACGTTCACAAGCTCGTCACCGGCCGCCAGGACGGTTTCGCCAGCCTGCGCCAGGGCGGTGGGATGTCCGGCTACCCGAACCGCACCGAGTCCGAGCACGACCTTGTCGAGAACAGCCACGCGTCGACGGCGTTGTCGTACGCCTACGGGATGGCCAGCGCGCGACGGCTGCAGCGCGACCCACGCCGTGTCGTCGCGGTCGTCGGCGACGGCGCTCTGACGGGCGGGGTCGCCTACGAGGCGCTGAACAACATCGGGGTCTCGGGCGCGAACGTCGTCATCGTCCTCAACGACAACGGGCGTTCCTACGCGCCGACGGTGTCGAAGATCTCGTCGGCCGGCCGGTTCGTGGCCCGGGACCGCGGCAGCGGCGCGTCGCCGGGCCCCTCTCCTACGCGTGACTTCTTCGAGGCCCTCGGCGTTCGCTATCTCGGTCCTGTGGACGGCCACGACCTGGAGGCGCTCGAGCGGGCACTGCAACGGGCGGCGGAGCGGCCTGGGCCGGTCGTGCTCCACGTGCACACGACCAAGGGCCGCGGCTACGGGCCAGCGGAGCTCGACGAGGAGAAGTGCCTTCACGACGTGGCCCCCTTCGATCCGGAGACCGGCGTCGCGCTCGCGACGGGCGGCCACCGGCTGAGCTACACGGAGGCGTTCAGCTCGGCAATCGTGCGGGAAGCGGCGGTGAGACCCGAGCTCGTCGCGATCACAGCCGCCATGCCGGGACCGACGGGCCTGATCGAGTTCCGGGACCGTTACCCGGATCGCTTCTTCGACGTCGGCATCGCGGAGCAGCACGCCGTGAACGCGGCCGCCGGCATGGCCATGGGCGGCCTGCGGCCTGTCGTGGCGATCTACTCCACGTTTCTCAACCGGGCCTGGGACCAGGTCTACTACGACGTCGGCCTGCACCGGCTCCCAGTGGTCTTCTGCCTGGACCGGGCGGGCATCACCGGCGACGACGGGGCGAGCCACCATGGCGTGCTCGACCTGATGCTGCTCACCAAGGTCCCCGGCATGACGGTTCTCGCGCCGTCGTCCTACGAGGAAGTGGGCAACATGCTCCATGAGGCCCTCACGATCACCTCGGGCCCGGTCTCCATCCGGTGGCCGAAGAGCGAAGCCTGCTCGCGCCCTCAGGTGGGCAGTGGACTGCGGGCACGCAAGCTCCGTGCCGGGTCCAGGGTCTGCCTCATCGGCGTCGGCAAGCTCGTCGGCACCTGCGAGCAGGCCGCACGCATCCTGGCCGCCAAGGGCGTCGACGCCACCGTGTGGGACGCGCGCGTCGCGACACCTCTCGACCCGGCCATGATCGAAGACGCGTTGGCTCACGAGCTCGTCGTCTCCGCCGAAGACGGGATCCTCGAGGGTGGTGTGGGGTCGCGTGTCATCGCGGCGCTTCGCCGTGCGGCTCCCGCCGGCACCGGCCCGGTGGCCGTCAACTGCGGTGTGCCTACCGCCTACCTCGCCCACGGCGAGGCGTCCGACATCCTGGCGCACCTCGGCCTCGACGGGCCCGGGATCAGCCGGGTTGTCATCGACCACCTTTGAGCAGGCTCTCGGGCGAAGGAATCGGGATCGGGGACGAGGAGCTCTCCCAGGCGACGTCTACCGCGGAGGTCAGATTCCTGACGCACGTGTAGCGCCTGGTCACAGGCGTGTGCCCGGTAGTATTGAGCGGTCGGCCTGACGCGTGGGGGGACCACTGACCTAAAAGGAGCGTCCGCGATTCACTTCTCCGTCCGAACGCCTGCCCTCACGCGTGTCCCCGGCCCCATCCGCGCCCTCGCAGCTTTCCGGGCGCGCGCCATCGTGAGGAGCCTTCTCAGGTTGGCCGCGGTCGCCGTGCTGCCGCTCTCGCTTGCCGCGTGCACGAGCGGTTCGCCGTCCGGGGCGTCCGGGCTGGTGACGATCACGCTGTACAACGGCCAGCACGTGCAGACGACCGACGCGCTCGTCGCCGCGTTCGAGAAAGCCACCGGGGTCGACGTCGCGATCCGCAATGACGACGAGGACGTCTTCGACGCCGAGATCGTCGCGGAGGGGCAGCGCTCGCCCGCCGACGTGATCTTCACGGAGAACTCCCCGGCTCTCGAGTACCTCCAGCAAAAGGGCCTCCTGGCACCGGTCGACCGCTCGACGCTCGCGCGCACGCCGGCCAGGTACAACTCACCGCAGGGCGACTGGTTGGGTGTGTCGGCGCGCGTCAGCGTCATCATCTACAACCCGGGCCTGATCCGGAAGAGCGCGCTCCCGACCCAGGTCCTCGAGCTTGCCGACCCGCGCTACAAGGGCGAGCTCGCATTCGCGGCGGGCGAGACCGACTTCCAGCCGGTCGTCACCTCCGTGCTCCGCACCTACGGCAAAGCCGCGGCGCTCAAGTGGCTGGACGGCATCAAGGCCAACGCGGGGAGCCACGTCTACCCCGACAACGAGACCATCTCCGAGGTGGTGAACCGCGGCATCGTCGCGTTCGGGGTCGTCAACCAGTACTACTGGTACCGGATGCGCGCGGAGATCGGCGCCTCCAACATCCACTCGCGGATCGCCTACTTCGCACCACGGGACGCCGGGTACGTCCTCGACATCTCCGGTGCCGGGATCTTGAAGTCGTCCAGGCACAAGGCGGCGGCGCAGAGGTTCCTCGCCTTCCTCGTCTCCGCAAGGGGCCAGGAGATCATCGCCCATTCGATCAGCTTCGAGTACCCGATCGCGTCGGGAGTGAAGACCGTGCAACCAGAGACGCCCTTCGACGAGCTGAGGCCGAATCCGATCGACGTCGGCGAGCTCGGCACCGGGACTCAGGCGATCACCCTCCTGCGCGACGTGCAGCTCCTTTGATCGTGGCAGCCCGACCCGCCAGGCGGCCGAAAGTCCTTCTCGTCGCGTCCCTCGTTGTCGTGGTCGTGCTCGCGCTCCCACTCGCCTTCCTCCTCACCGAGGTCGACGGTGCGGGTGTGCCCACCGTCTGGCACCTCGTCTGGCGCTCGCTCACGGCGAGCCTGTTGTGGAACACGGTCCGGCTCACCTTCGTCGTCACCGTCCTGTGTGCCGTGCTCGGGACCCTGGCCGCGTACGGTGTCGAGCGGACCGACCTTCCCGGGCGGAGCGTCTGGGCGGTCCTCGTCGTGGTCCCGTTCGCAATCCCGGACTTCGTCGTGAGCTTTGGCTGGTCGTCGCTGTCGACCTGGGTGCAGGGCTTCAGGGGAGCGGTGCTCGTCATGACGCTCGCCGTCTACCCCCTTGTCTACCTGCCCGTCGCCGCCAGCCTGCGAGGTGCCGATCCCGGCCAGGAGGAGATCGCCCGTAGCCTCGGGGCGAGCCGGCTCAAGACCTTCTTCAAGATCACGCTCGGCCAGGCGCGCCGGGCCATTTTGGGAGGGTGCCTTCTCGTCGCCCTCGTCATCCTCGCCGAGTACGGCGCCTTCGAGATCCTCGGGTTCCAGACCTTCACGACCGAGATCTTCACGGAGTTCAACATCCTCGACACATCGGTGGCCTGCGCGCTCTCGCTCGTACTCGTCCTCCTGGGCCTTGCCGTGCTCATGGGCGAGAGCGCCTGGGGTGGTGGCGGCGGCCGGGTGAGCCGCACGGGCCCGGGGGCCCAACGGGTGCTGGTGCGTAGGAGCCTCGGTCGAGCGCGCCTTCCTGTCCTCGTTGCGTACGCGCTGCTCGTGCTGGCGGCCCTCGGCGTGCCGATCGGGTCTTCGGTCTACTGGATCTTCGAGGGCGGGGCGCACTCGCTCACCGGAGCCTCGCTCGGGTCAGCGGCGCTGCACACAGCCGGATACGGCCTCGGTGCCGCGCTCGTCGCGACCGCGATGGCGCTGCCGATCGCGCTCCTCGTGGCCCGCCATCCCGGTCGCCTGCACCTGGTCCTGGAGCGGACGACCTTCCTCGTCCTGGCCGTGCCCGGGCTTGTCGTCGCGCTCGCGATCTCGTACTTCTCCACGCATTACGCGAACAGCTTCGGCTATCAGACCGCGCCGCTGCTCGTCCTCGCCTACTCGATCATGTTCTTCCCGCTCGCCCTGGTGTGCGTGCGGGCCTCGGTGGCCCAGTCACCCGTCTCCCTGGAGGAGGTGGCGGGCTCGCTCGGGGTACGGCGCCTTCCCGCGCTCCTGCGGGTGACGCTGCCCCTCGTCGCGCCCGGGGTTACCGCCGCATTCTGCCTCGTGTTCCTGTCCGCGGTGACCGAGCTCACAGCCACGTTGATCCTCATCCCGACGAACGCGGAGACCCTCGCGACGCAATTCTGGGCCTATCAGCAGAACCTCTCCTACGGGCAGGCCGCCCCGTTCGCGCTCGTCATCATCGCGGTCGCGGCCGTCCCGAGCTACGTGCTGGGCCGCTTCTTCGACCGGCTTCCGCGTCGCGGGCTCGCTCCGGCACAAGGGGTTCTGACGTGATCGATCTCGAGGTCACCGGGATACACAAATCCTACGGCCCCCAGTCCGTGCTGCGCGGTCTCGACCTGGCGGTCGTCGCAGGATCGTTCACCTCCATCCTCGGGCCGTCGGGCAGTGGGAAGACGACACTCCTGCGCGTGATCGCCGGCTTCGAGCGTGCCGACATCGGTGTCGTGCGGCTGGCAGGCGAGGTCGTCGACGGCAGTGACCGCTACGTGGCACCCGAGCGCCGACGCATCGGCTTTGTTCCCCAGGACGGGAGCCTGTTCCCCCACCTGTCCGTGGAGCAGAACGTCGGCTTCGGCCTGCCCCGCAGCGAGCGCCGCGGCAAGCGGGTCTCGGAGCTCTTGGAGATGGTGGGGCTCAAGGGCCTCGAGCGCCGGTATCCCCACCAGCTCTCGGGCGGCCAGCAGCAGCGTGTCGCCCTCGCCCGGGCCCTCGCCATCGAGCCGTCGCTTGTGCTGCTGGACGAGCCGTTCGCCTCCCTCGACGCGACCCTCCGGACCGCGCTGCGCCAAGACGTCCGGCGCGTGCTCAAAGAGGCCGGCACGACTGCGCTGCTAGTGACCCACGACCAGGATGAGGCTCTTTCGCTGGCAGATCGGGTCGCGATAATCCACGAGGGTCGGATCGGCCAGTGCGACAGGCCGCAGGTCCTCTACGCGCGCCCTGCGAGCCCCGAGCTCGCCCTGGGGCTGGGCGAGACGAACTTCCTTCGCGGGACGGCACGCGGCGGTGCCGTCGAGACCTCCCTCGGCCTGCTTTCCGCCGAGTGCTCACCGGGACCGGGCGGCGGAACGGCATTCGATGGTGAAAGGCTCGTCGTCCTCGTACGGCCCGAACAGATCGTGGTCTCTGCCGAACCCGGCGGTGACCGTCGGACCGCTCGCGTCGTCGGCGCCGAGTTCTACGGTCACGACGCGGTGATCAGGTTGCGCGCGGACTGGAACGAGTCGGAGACGTTCGTCGCCCGCAGCTCGGACGCGGCGGGCTTGCCCGAAGTCGGCGCGCGGGTCACCCTCTCGGTGCGCGGGCGTGTCGTCGCGTGGCGCGACAGTGCCGCCAAAGACATGGACGGTGGCGAGAGCGGGTCTTGACGGAGCAGACACGTGCGGTCCGGGTGCGCGGCGTCGGCCGCGCAGTCACGCTCACCCGGCAACGCGGGTCCTTCGTCGGCTGTCGAGAGCCCGAGGCGGGCTGACACCGGTCGGGCCGGCCGTGCGGTTTCTGAGCAGGTTTGGCGAGGTTCTAGACTCGTCGGCAACGGTCATCGTTTGCGTTCAGGGGTCCCCATCTGCTCTCAGCGGAGCGGACATTCCCGGCCGCCTCACATGGTCACCCCAGACGGCGAGGGAACGGAGGTACCCGTCTTGGAAACTTCAGCCGTAATTGCCGGCGCCGAGGAACGAGTTGTCGACGAAGCCGTCGCGGAGCTCGAGCGACGCCATACGAGCGACCAGACCTCCGGCCCGGAGATGCGCCGCCGGCACCTGCGGGACCTGTTCCGGATCGTCGTCAGGTGCGTCCACGACGGAGCTGTCGAGCCGATCATCGCGTCGTCCCAACAGCTGGCCGCGGACCGCTTCGCGGTGGGTTTCGACATCAGCGAGGTGCAAGGCGAGTTCAACGTCCTGGAGGAAGTGCTCTGGCGGGAGGTGGCGGCCACGCTGGCCGGTGACCAGCGGATCGAGGTGCTCGAGCTCCTGAACACCATCCTGGGGGCGGGCAGGGACGCGCTCGCGCGAACCTATGTGGCCCTCGCGGGCGGGAGCTCTTCGCGAGACGAGCAGCCCGCGGCGGCGGGAGAAGGTGCCGGAGCCGCCGCCGAGGACTCGGCCGAGGGCTTCGCGGGTGGTGCGCTCAAGACCGAGGTTCTCGGGCGCGTCGGCGTCATCACCCTTGGCGACCAGCACCGGCGAAACGCTCTCAGCGGCGTACTGGCAAACGGCATCGTCGCCGCTCTCGAGAGCTTGAGAGCCCAGGATGTGCGCGCAGTCGTGCTGCGTGCGGCGGCGGGAATGCGCGTGTGGTCCTCGGGCCGTGACATCACGGAGCTTCCGAGGGGACGACGCGATCCGCTGGCGTACAACGACCCGCTCGAAGAGCTGATCCGGGCTGTGCGCACCTTCCCGGCCCCGGTCATCGCGATGGTGCACGGCTCGGTATGGGGCGGGGCATTCGACCTCGTTCTCAGCTGTGACGTGGTCATCGCCGACGAGACGGCGATGTTCGCCATCACCCCCGCGAACCTGGGACTCCCCTACAACACGACGGGGCTGCTCCACTTCCTCGGGCGCCTGCCGATCAATCTCATCAAGGAGCTGTTCTTCGCGGCCGCGCCCGTCGACGCCCAGAAGGCCAAGGAATGGCTGGTCATTAACCACCTGGTGGATGCGGCCGAGCTCGAGGCGTTCACATTGGACCTGGCCGCGACGATGGCGTCGAAATCGCCTCTCGCGATCTCGGTGATAAAAGAGCAGCTCCGCGTCCTCAACGACTACCAGCCCATCGCGGCACAGGTGTACGAGCGCATCCAGGGCCTGCGGCGGGAGGCCTACGACAGCAGCGACTATCTCGAGGGCCTGAACGCCTTCGCCGAGAAGCGCCAGCCCGTCTTCCGGGGCACGTGAGCAATGAGGAGCCTGGTGGCTTGACGAGCGGTCGCGGGTCGCCTCGACAGTCCCGGGCAGTGTCGAGCCCTGACAGGCGCTGAGCCCGGCGGCCGAGCCGTCTCCGCCAGGTGACAAGGCCGGGCGCTCGCGTACTGAGCATGAGAAGGCCCTGGACGACGAGGCCAGGCGGCGCGGCACCTGTCACGGAGCTGTCATTACTCCATCGGGCGACCGACACGGTCTTTACGAGGATTTTGCCTTCTGTTCACTTTCCGGTCCGCAATCGTCTCCTCGAAGTGGCGCTGCGTTCATTTCGGCTTCACTTTCGCCCGTTATGTTGCGGCCGGGCTACCAGTTCGGTGGTTCGCGAACCAGTGGAGGTGGAGGGGTAGTGACATTGAAGAAGCTCAAGACAGCGCTGCTTGCCGGTGTGACGACAGTCGCTCTCGTGGCCGTGGCTGTGCCGGGCTCGTCGGCGACCGTCAAGCACGCGCAGGCGGCCAGCGTGAACTGGGCGACCGTGACACACCTGACCAAGAGCGGGCCCACGTCGATGGCGGCACTTGTCGCCGCTGCGGAGAAGGAGGGTCACCTGAACGTGATCACCCTCCCGTCCAATTGGGCCAATTACGGCTCACCGAGCACGCCGAACACGGTCATGGGCGAGTTCTACAAGCTCTACCACATATCGATTAACTCGGAGAACCCTGAAGGCTCCAGCCAGGACGAGCTCAACGCGATCAAGGCGGACGCCGGCCGTTCCGACGACCCGGACGTGCTCGACGTCGGGCAGAGCTTCGGGATCGAGGCTGCCAACCACGGGGAATTGGCGCCCTACAGGGTCCAGAGCTGGAGCGAGATTCCGGCGTCGCAGAAGGCCACCGGTGGCGACTGGTACGCCGACTACGGCGGCTACGTCGCGATCGGCTGCGACACCAAGACCGTGAAGGTGTGCCCGACCTCGTTCAAGCAGATGCTCACACCAGGCATGGGCTACAAGATCGGCATCAACAACAACCCGACCGAAGCCGGCGCGGCTTTCGCTGCGGTGTTCGCAGCAGCCCTCGCCAACGGGGGCTCTTTCAGCAACATCAAGCCCGGCGTCGACTGGTTTCAGAAGCTGAACAAGGAGGGCAACTTCGTGGCGACCGTCGCCGGTCCCTCCACCGTCCAGAGCGGCGCGACGAACATCGTGATCTGGTGGGACTACCTTCAAGCCTCGGAGGTCAACTCGCTGCCCGGGTACGCAAAGATCTGGAAGATCGTGATCCCGAGTGACGGTGTGTACGCGGCCTACTACGCCCAGGCCATCAACAAGCAGGCCCCGGACCCGGCGGCTGCGCGGCTGTGGGAGGAGTTCCTCTACTCGCCCGAGGGGCAGAACCTGTGGCTCGAGGGTGAAGCCCGCCCGATCGAGCTCCCGTACCTCGTGGCGAACCACCTGGCGAACGCGACGGCGCTGGCCGCCCTGCCGCCGGCACCCGCCGGTGTCACCAACTTCCCGACACAGGCCCAGCTGGTCGCGGCCAAGGCGGTTGTGGCGCAGTACTGGCCGGTCGAGGTCACTTCCGGCCCGTAGTCTTTCGACGTGGCATCAGACGCGACGGTCAATGAAGCGGTGGCCTTCGGCCCGGCGACCTCAGTGTCCCGGGCCGGAGGCGCCAGCCTCCCGAAGCAGGCCCGTTTGAAGGGCCTGCTTCGTGGCGTCAGGCCCACCCTCGCGATGGCGCCTTTCGTCATCTACACCTTTCTCGGGCTCGGGATCCCGACCCTCGCGGTCATCGAACTGGCCTTCAGGAGTGAAGCGGGCAAGCTCACCCTCTCCAATCTGCACACGGTCACCCAGGGGACCTACCGCCTCGGGTTCGAGAACAGCATCCTCTTGGCGACGATCACCGCGATCGTGCCGGGGATCCTCGGCCTGATACTCGCCTACGCGATCCAGACCGGGCGCAGCGGCATGCTGCGGCGGCTCGTCGCGACAGCCTCCGGCGTGCTCGCCAACTTCGGCGGCATCAATCTGACCTTCATCTTCATCGCGACCCTCGGCTCGACCGGCGCCCTGACTGTGTGGCTGAACTACATCCGCCTCAACCCCTGGCACTTCGGGTTCAACCTCTACTCGTTCTGGGGTGTCGCGATCGTGTACTGCTACTTCCAGATCCCGCTCATGGTGCTCGTGATAACCCCGGCGCTAGGCGGGCTTCGTCCCTCGTGGCGGGAGGCTGCCGAGAATCTGGGCGCCTCGAGTTTCAGCTACTGGCGCACCGTCGGGGTCCCGGTCCTCCTCCCCTCGGTGCTCGGGGGGATGCTGCTGCTATTCGGCAGCGGCTTCGCCGCCTACGCCACGGCGGACACCCTGACGGCGGGGACCGTCACCTTGGCACCGATCCAGATCGGGGAAGTCCTGAACGGCAACGTCATCTCCGGTGAAGAGAACATCGGCTATGCCATCGGCTTCGGGATGCTGATCGTGCTCTCGATCACCATGATCCTTTACGGACTCGTCCGCAGGAGGGCGTCGAGATGGCTGCACTGATCCCCGAGATCGCCTACGAGGAGACGCAGGGGGGAGTGCCGCAGGTCGAAGGTGACCCCCAGCGCAGGCGCCGACCGCGACTGCGTTACTGGCGGGGCATCGTCCTGTTCTTCGCCGGCGCCTACTTCCTCATCCCCCTCTACGCAGGACTCAGGTTCTCCTTCGAGAACGACGCCGGCCAGTTCTCCCTCTACGCGGTCAAGGCGATCCCGTCCCAGACGGGGTTCTCGGCGGCGTTCTTCCTGTCCCTCAGGCTGGCGGCGGTGACGACGGTGCTGACGATGGTGCTGATGGTCCCCACTGCCACCTATGTCCACTTGAAGCTGCCGAAGATGCGCCGCGTCCTCGACTTCGTCACGATCCTGCCGATAGTCATCCCGCCGATCGTGCTCATCCTCGGCGTGCTCGATGCGGCGCCGCTGTGGCTGCGGGCCTCGCCCTACCTGCTGAGCCTCGTATATGTCATCCTCGCCCTTCCCTTCGTCTACAGGTCGCTTGACGCAGGGCTCTCCGCCATCGACCTCAAGACTCTCGTGGAGGCCTCGCGCTCGCTCGGGGGAAAATGGGTGGGCACGTTGTGGCACGTGATCCTCCCCAACCTGAGAGCGGCGATGCTGTCGGCGATCGTGCTCACGATCGCGCTCGTGCTCGGCGAGTTCACGATGGCGAGCCTGGACCTGTGGACCACGCTTCCGGTCTGGATCTACCAGTTCTCGCAGTTGGACGCCCACATCGCCACGGCCGTGTCTATGCTGTCGCTCCTCGGCACGTGGTTGTTGTTAACTGTGATCGTCTCAGTTGATCGTTCGCAGTCTCGGCGCACGCGCAGGAGAACGGGGGCACTTTGACCACGACACAGAACAGTTCGCCGATCGTCGACTCGTTCCTGCAGGACCTTCCGGTCGCGGGTGCGCAGGTCGAGCTCGACCGGCTGGTAAGGGTCTTCGGCCAGACTCGCGCCCTCGACGGCTTCTCGCTGACAATCGAGCGGGGGGAGTTCGTGGCCCTCTTGGGCCCGTCCGGTTGCGGCAAGACGACGGCACTGCGGGTACTCGCCGGCTTCGAACGCCTGGACAGCGGCCGCGTCGTCGTCAACGGACAGGATCTCGCCCGTATAAGTGCGCAGAACCGGGACATGGGGATGGTGTTCCAGAGCTACTCGCTGTTCCCGAACATGAGCGCGCTCAACAACGTTGCGTACGGCCTGCGGATGCGAAAGCAGCGCGCCCGGCAGAGAAGGAAGAAGGCGGGAGAGCTGCTCGAGCTGGTCGGACTCGCCGACCAGGCGTCGAAGTACCCCCACCAGATGTCGGGAGGACAACAGCAGCGCGTCGCACTGGCTCGGGCGCTCGCCATCGAGCCTCGGGTCCTGCTCTTGGACGAGCCGCTCTCGGCGCTCGACGCCAAGGTCCGCGCGGAGCTGCGCGACCAGATCCGGTCTTTGCAGCAGCGTCTCGCGATCACGACCGTGTTCGTGACCCACGACCAGGAAGAGGCGCTCTCGATGGCCGACAGGGTCTGCGTGATGAAGGCGGGCCGCATCGAGCAGACTGCCACGCCCGCGACGCTCTACTCGCGTCCTGCGACCGCGTTCGTCGCCGAGTTCGTCGGCGTCTCGAGCAGGGTCCCCGTCGAGCGCAGTGGTGACGACGTCCTCGTCTTCGGACAGCGGTGCCCGGTCCGCGAAGGTGCCGAGACCACGCCCCGCGACAGTATCGACGCCCTGCTGCGCCCTGAAGACCTCGCCATCGAGGTCAACCGGGACGGGAAGGGATTCGTGACCCACAGGAGCTTCCTCGGAGCGACGACGCGACTGGTCGTCCAGGTCGGGGAGATACCGGTTCGCGTCGACATCCGAAGTGAGACCGCCGCCGAGATCGAGCTGGGCAACCACGTCAACCTGCGGGTGATCTCTCGGGACGTGCTGGTCGCGCCTCGCATCGGCAACGACCTCTCCGCTACCAGTTGACCGGTACCCGTGCCGGGCTCGCCAAGAGCTGACGGCGTTTTGTCGACCAGGGCCGATGTGTAGCCGCGCGACTGTGTTCGCAGGCGCGGCCCCGGCGAGATCGACTGGCGTTCGTATGCAGCCTCCAATTATCCTCCGGCCAATCCCCCCCACCGAGGTGCCATGAAAGCTCCCTATTTGCTCACCCCAGGCCCGCTGACGACATCGGACACCGTCAAGGAGAAGATGCTGCGTGACTGGGGCTCGCGCGACGGCGCCTTCATTGCCATGAACAGTGAGATGCGTGAGCGGCTGGTCGCGTTGGCGAATGCCAGCGGGACCCATGTCTGCGTCCCGCTCCAGGGATCGGGCACCTTCGCGATCGAGGCGACGATCGCGACCTTGCTGCCGCGCGACGGCAGGCTCCTGGTCCTGGTGAACGGCGCCTACGGCAAACGCATGGTTCAGATCACCCGGACCATGGGACGTTCCGTGGAAGCCCTCGAATGGCGTGAGGACCAGCTGGTCGACCCTCGGGCCCTAGACCAGCGGTTGGCCGAGGACAGGAACATCACCCATGTGGCGGTGGTTCACTGCGAGACCACGTCGGGCATTCTCAATCCGATCGAGGCCGTGGCCGAAGTCGTCGAAGCACACGGCCGCGCGTTGATCATCGACGCCATGAGCGCGTTCGGGGCCTTGCCGCTCGATGCGGCGACGCTCCCGTTCACCGCCGTCGTCGCGTCGTCCAACAAGTGCCTGCAGGGCGTGCCGGGCATGGGCTTCGCGTTGATCCGTCGTGACGTGCTGGAGCAATGCAAGGGCAACGCCCACTCCCTCTCACTGGACCTGTTCGACCAGTGGGAAGGCTTCGAGAGGAACGGGCAGTGGCGCTTCACGCCGCCCACCCAGGTCATAGCCGCGTTCCTGCAGGCACTCGACGAGCACGCCGCCGAGGGCGGCGTCGTAGGACGCGGTGCCCGTTACGCCCGGAACCACGAGGTCCTGGTGGACGGCATGGAAGCCTTGGGATTCCGTTGCCTGCTGGAGAGGAAGCACCAGGCGCCCATCATCGTGACATTCCACATGCCGGCCGATCCGCATTTCGGCTTCGCGGATTTCTATGAGCGCCTCAGTGCCAGGGGCTTCCTGATCTACCCCGGCAAACTGACGGTCGCCGATTCCTTCCGCATCGGTTGCATCGGCGACCTCGGCGAGACCGAGATGCGGGCGGCGTTGGAGGCCATCAGTTCGGTTCTCGAAGAAATGGGCGTGCACGACGGTGCACCTGCCTTGACAGCTTGACAACGGCTGCACACGATTCGTAAGTCCGGAGGCGCGCAATGCCCTTTGACCATGCTCATCGTTACCTCGGACCACTGAAGGCGGTCGTTCTCGACTGGGCCGGCACCACCGTCGACTACGGCTGCATGGCTCCGGTCGCCACCTTCATGCAGGCCTTTGCCGAGACGGGAGTTCCCATCACCGTGGAGGAGGCGCGTGCGCCGATGGGCATGCCGAAATGGCACCACATCCAGGCGATCACGCGCATGGAGTCGGTGGCGGCGAGGTGGCAGGCGGTCCACGGCAGCCCTCCCGAGGACAGCGATGTGGACGCCCTCTATCAGCGCTTCTTGCCCCTGCAGGTGCAGACGGTGGAGCAGCACTCCGATGTCATACCCGGGGTCGTGGAGGCCGTCGCGGCGTTGAGGGCACGTGGCCTGGCCATAGCCTCGACCACCGGCTACCCGCGCGAAGTCATGAACGTCGTCGTCCGTGTCGCCAAGGAGCAAGGTTACGAGGCCGACGTCACCGTCTGCGCCGGTGACACGCCTGCGGGCCGGCCCGGTCCGTTCATGGCTCTGCAAGCGTTGATAAAGCTGTCGATCAGCCCGGTCGAGGCAGTCGTCAAGATCGGGGACACGGTAGTGGACATCGAGGAGGGGCTGAACGGCGGAATGTGGTCGGTCGGCATCGCCGTCACCGGCAACGAGGTCGGCCTCACCGCCGCCGAGTATGGGGCGCGATCGGCTGACGAGCAGCTCCGTCTGGCCAGGGCGGCAACCGAGCGGCTGACGGCGGCGGGCGCCCATTACGTCGTCGACAGCCTCGGTGACGTGCTGCCGGTGATTGACAGGATCGAAGAACGGTTGGCCAAAGGCGAGAGGCCCTGACCGCCGCCGAGTGACTGGATTGACGTGGACCAGCCGGACCAGCGTGAAGGGGACGTGAACCTCAGCCCAAACCGAGCCAGCTGGGCCGGGCGCGCTCTGGGCGAGGCGACACGCGCTCTCCTGCGCCGGGACGAGGAGGTCTTTGTGCGGCAGTCGCTGTCGACGCCCTGCCTGAGTGCGGTGGTCAAGGCCGAGGGGTCATGGATCGAGGACGCCGACGGTCGGAGATATCTCGACTTTCACGGCAACTCCGTCCATCACATCGGCTACGGCCACCCCAAGGTGCTCGCAGCTGTGGACCGGCAGATGCGCACCCTGCCATTCGTCCCGCGCCGGTTCACCTGTGATCCCGCTGTGACACTGGCCGAGACGTTGTGCGCCATGGTGCCCGGCGGACCGTGGAAGGTGCTGTTCGCACCCGGCGGCTCGGAGGCGGTGGAGATAGCCCTCAAGATCGCGCGACTCGCGACCGGTCGGTTCAAGACGGTGAGCTTCTGGGACTCCTTTCACGGCGCGGGCTTCGGTGCGGCTTCGGTCGGGGGTGAGGCGCTCTTCCGCTCGGATGGTATAGGTCCCCTGCTGCCCGGGACCGAGCACGTGGCGCCCTTTGCCTGTTACCGGTGCCCCTACGGCTTCGCGTCGCCTAGCGGCACACCGGATCTGGACCGCTGCGGCATGGCGTGCGCCCGGATGATCGGGTACGTCCTCGAGCGCGAGGGGGACGTTGCGGCCGTGATCGCCGAGCCGATCCGTGCCGTTCCTTATCTGCCGCCGCCGGGCTTCTGGCAGGAAGTCCGGCGGGCCTGCGACCATGCGGGCGCTCTCTTGATCTTCGACGAGATCCCGACGGGGCTCGGCAAGACGGGGCGTTTCTGCGCCCACGAGCATGTGGGAGTCTCGCCGGACGTCCTGGTGTTGGGGAAGGCCCTCGGCGGTGGGATGCTGCCCATCGGGGCAGTGCTGGCCCGCGCTGACCTGGACGTGATGGCGGACAAGGCCGTCGGGCACTACACCCACGAGAAGAACCCGGTGCTCGCGGCCGCTGCGCTCGCCACCTTGGACGTGATAGTCGAGGAGAACCTCGTGGCCCGGGCGGCCGAGCTGGGCGACTACTTCGTCGCACGGTTGCACGAGATGGCCCGCCGCCTGCCGGTCGTCGGCAACATCCGAGGTGCCGGGCTGCTGGTGGGCGTGGAGCTGACAGCGCCCGACGGTGCACCGGCCGTCGACGCAGCCGATCGGGTCCTGTACGCGGCCCTGGAACGCGGTCTGTCCTTCAAAGTCACCATGGGAAGCGTGCTCACGCTCTCGCCACCCCTGACGATCGCACGGGGCGACTTGGACCTGGCGCTCGGCATCCTGGAGAGCTGCCTCGGCGAAGTGACTTGGTGAGCCGCGAGCAGCTCAGCTGCGGGAGCCCCGCGTCCTGCGGGTCTGCTAGCGATTCTTGTGTGCCCGCGTGCCCCGGGTGCGCGGTGAGCTGCGACCGGGTGCGCTGCGCTTCGGCGTGGCGCGGCCCGAGGTGGTGCGGTTCGGTGAGGCGTGATCCTGCGCAGTGCCGTCTGGTTCGGCTCTCCGGGCCCGGGTCGCCCCCCTGCGGGCGTCGAACACGACCAGGGCGAATGCCGCGACCACCAGCACGATCACGAGGACTAACACGGCGACGTACTTCCTCTCTCTCGCGGCGCGGTTCGGCCAGGAGCGGGCAACGTGAACCTAGTGGAGCTCTAGGGACCGGAGGTCGTTGTACACCACCGACGCGTCGGAGACCAGGAACCGCTGGCGCCCGGTGTCCGTGGTGATCGTGACGCGGAGTTTACGGAGCGTAGGCGTGAGCTGGACGTTCCTCATCGAGGCGAGGGGCCACGACATCGCCTGGGCGCCGAACAGGGCGTCGATGCGTTTCGGCTCGAAACCCAGCCCGTCCTCGGTCATATAGAGCAGGCCGTTGCGGGCGACGCCGTGCTGAATGTGGTTCGCGGGGCGCGCCCACTTCATTCTCGTCGTGTCCAGCTCGGGCTGGCCGAACCAACGGTTCAGTCCTGCCGTCACGGTTGCAGCAACTCCCGCTATGTCAACCCGGCCCCGGCCGCGCCGACGGCGTCGCGGGACGAGCCATTGTGTCGATGAGGTGACGGGACGACGAGACGGTTCTGGCGGGGACGTGCCCTATCCCGGTGGTGGGCGCGACCCAAATCCAGCAGGCGGTCGCCGGCCAAAACGGTCTCCACGGCCTTCACGTCGCGAGGCTACTTCAGCGTCGAATCCTAAGGTGCCGAGTCATCTTTCCTGGCACCCATGTGACATTGGACCCTGGTCAAACATGCATGACATCGGTAGCGTGCGAAACGAGGTAGCAGAGTGCCAGTGGCCGGGAAGGCCGCGGAACCGTTGTCGTGGCCCCTGGTCGTGGGACAAGGCCTTTATTGAAAGGGGTGCCAAGTGAGTTCACTGGGCCTATGGACGGTGCACGGCGACGGAAAGCACATTCCCCCAACGGAGGTGGTCGCGCCTGACGAACGGCTTGCGTGGCCCCAGACCGTGGGTCTGGGCTTCCAGCACGTGCTGGCGATGTTCGGAGCGACGTTCATCGTGCCGGTGCTGATCGGCTTTCCGCCGAACACGACCATTTTCTTCTCAGGGTGCGGCACGCTGATCTTCCTGCTCATCACCATCGGGCGCGGGCAGCGGTTGGGGCTGCCGAGCTACCTGGGGAGCAGCTTCGCTTTCATCTCACCGGTGCTGGTAGCCGAGCAGAAGGGCGGGATCCCGTCCGCCCTCGCCGGCATCTTCGTAGCGGGCGCGGTCTTCTTCGTGGTCGGCCTCCTCGTCAACAAGTGGGGATCGGCCTTCATCGAGTGGCTGATGCCGCCGGTGGTCACCGGTGCGGTTGTCGCGCTCATCGGGCTGAACCTCGCCTCGAGCGCGTTCACGAACTTCAACAAGCAACCCTGGACCGGCTTCGCGACCCTGTGCGGGGTCGTCCTCGTGACTGTCATCTTCCGCGGCTTCATCGGCCGCCTATCGATCCTGGTCGGGGTTGCCTTCGGCTACCTGATCGGCTGGGCGCAGGGCCAGATCAGCTTCACGGCAGTCAAGTCGGCAGCATGGGTCGGCCTGCCGCACTTTACGGGCCCGCACTTCAGCATGCGGCCGATCTTCCTCATCGTCCCGGTCGTGATAGTCCTCATCGCAGAGAACACTGGCCACATCAAGGCGGTGGCGACGATGACCGGACGGAACCTCGACCGGTCCCTGGGACGTGGCTACATGGGAGACGGCCTTGCGACGATGCTCGCGGGCCTAGGTGGCGGTAGCGGCACGACCACCTACGCCGAGAACATCGGCGTCATGGCAGCCACCAAGGTTTATTCGACGTCCGCCTACTACGTCGCTGCCATCGTGGCGATCGCATTCGGTTGCATCCCGAAGTTCGGGGCGCTGATCTCCACCTTGCCTGCCGGCGTCCTGGGCGGCGCGGGAACCATCCTTTACGGACTGATCGCGGTGCTCGGCGGTCGTATCTGGGTGGAGAACCGGGTCAACTTCAACAACCCGGTCAACCTCATCCCGTGCGCGATCGGCCTCATCGCCGGCGCCGGGAACTACACGCTCATCTTCGACCACGGAAACGTATCGTTCAACGGCATTGCGATGGGCTGCTTCGGCACCATCATCGCTTTCCAGCTCATGAGGTGGATCAGCCGCTACGGCGTCTTCCACGACGGGCAGCCGCCGGCCTACGCCACTACGGTCCAGCCGATGCCGGGAGGGGGTGCTGAGCCGAGCGAGCTGTACACCGTGCTCACCACCACGACCATGCCAGATCCCAACCAGCCCTTCGGGGGGCCCGAGCCGAGCGGTCCGCCAACGGGGAGCACCTCCGTCTGAACCATGAAGCTCGCAGGCCCGCCCGCCCGCATCGTCGGTGCCGAGCCCTCGGTTCGCTGTCCGGGCTCGGCGCCGAACTGTTGGTTCCGGGCAGGTAGGGCCTCCGGTTCCAAGCTGTGGGTTGCCGGCCCGGCACGTCCAGTGCCGGGCCGGCATCGTCCATGCGGGGCTTCAAGCACCGGAGCGCGCTTGCGCTACTGATTCTCCCGCTTGAACTCGCGCAGCCCCAGCCGTGTCACCTCGACGCCGATCACGGCCACGACGGCAAGGGTGATCACCAGCGATGCCGTGTTCGTGAGCGCCATGACCAGGGCCAGGACCACGAGGCCGACGCAGACCGCTCCAACCGACAGCCAGCGCCTCAGCCGGTTGATCGCGACTATTCGCTTCCCGAGCTCCTGGTCGGTTAGGGACCGTGTGAGGAGCCGGAACTCGACGTCATCGGACATGACGCTGCCGCCTCCCCGGGCTCGCGTGGTGCATCTCGACCAAGTCCAGCACCGCGCCCGGCAGGGCTCTTCGAACACGGCGACCGATGACGCGAGCCGATCCGGTCTGCCCAGTGGCGCACCACTCGCCGCCCTCAGCTCCGACGACGCAATTCACAGGCATCGCTGCCCCCCAATTGTTTCAGCCTGGCCTACCGACAAGGTGCAACTCGGGGAACCACCGCGAGATTCCCGGGCGGCTCCTACGACGAGACCGCGGGGCTCTCGACAGTCCCCGGGGTAACCGGGCCGGGCCTGCGCCCGCGAGCGCGATCGGTCGAGGTGGTTCCGGCAACTCGCGCTGCGGCGTGCCGCCAGTCGGGATGTCCGCCTCGCGTGCTGTACTGGCGGCGTGGCAATTCGCGTCTGTACCGAGACCGGTGCTCGGCGTGTGTTCGCTTCGGCTCTCGACTGGCCCGGATGGTGCCGTTCCGGTCGCAGCGAGCAGCAGGCACTGGAAACGCTGGCCGCCTACGCCGCTCGCTACGCCGTGGTTCTCGCCGGTGCCGCGCTGCCGTTCGCCCCGGAGAGCACGGAATTCGACGTCGTAGAGCGCGCACCGGGCAATGTGACCACTGACGTCGGTGCTCCGGCAGTGAGCGCGGTGGCCGAGACGGAGCCGCTGGACGCCACCGGTGCCGCGCGCCTCGCGTCTCTCGTGGCCTGCTGCTGGCCGTTTCTCGACCGAGTCGCGCGCGACGCGCCCGCCCAGCTCCGCAAGGGTCCCCGCGGTGGCGGCCGCGACCGCGACGAGATCGTTGACCATGTCGTCGCCGCGGAGCTCGCCTACGCCCGCAAGCTCGGGATCAGGCTCGCCTCAGGCCTCGCAGCGTCTCGCGCCGCTATCGTGGAAGTCCTCGCGACGCCGTCCGACGGGGCTCCCGTGGGCCCGAAAGGCTGGTTACCGCGCTACGCGGCACGCCGGATCGCCTGGCACGTTCTCGACCACGCCTGGGAGATCGAGGACAGGAGCTGAGGTTCCCTGGCGTGCCGGGCTCCGGCCTGCAGGCCGGGGTGTTGACAGATGGATTACGGAGTTGTTGACTGAAATTGGAGAGCATGTCCTTCCGGCGTGACCGTGAAGCTCCCCCCCGGCCCCGGGCCAAGCCCCGGGGCCGTGTCGACTCAGCCCCCAGTCGACGCGGTCCGGGATAATTCTCACCCCGGGGCATCGACGCGGGTGGCAGGCGGGTGACGGGCGGGTGATGAGCCTCATGTGAAAGCTCGCTCTTCCCGACAAGCAGGGACGAGAGAAGTCTCGAAGCTGGCGATTCAGTCGCAGGCAGAGCCGCTCCGGGCGGTTCCTGAGTTCGCGGGAAGGGTGATCCGTTGATCCACCGCACCGGCCTCGAGGAGGCGATAAGGCGCGCTGCCGACCCGGTGGTGCTCACCCAGCGGGTCGCCGACGAGGCTATGACGCTCGTCGAGAGTGTCGACGGCGTTCTCGTCGGGTTCGTTCAGGATCCGTCCTGGCTGACCTTCGAGTGTGGTGCCGGTCACCTGGCGTCACAGATCGGGAAGCGTATACCGCTGGAGGGAACCCTCGCCGGGCTCGCGTTTCGCACCGGAGTCACTGTCCACTCCGACGACGCCGCGGGCGACCCCCGTATCGAGCCTGGATGCCGGCTGGCGCCGAGCGTCCGGTCGTTGGTGTGCGTGCCGCTGTGGCGCCACGCACAAACCGCCGGAGTGCTCTGTGTCGCCTCCTTCCGGCCACGAGCGTTCGACGAACGGGACGTCGCCACTCTGACGAGCCTCGCCGAGTTCATCAGCGTCGTGATCACGGTTGCCGTCGACCTGGCGGGCGTCACGGATGCGTTCCTCTCCCGCGTCTGTTGCGACGCGCCCGGCACGGGGGTGCCCGAGGAGGATGATTGGGCGGCCGAGACGCGCTTCGTCGCCAATGTCTTGAACCCGGGGGCACTGAGCAGGCTCGAGACCCAGAGGCGGATCGACCGCGTCCTCAAAGGACGCGGGCTCAGTCACGTTTTCCAGCCCGTGTTCGACATCAAGAGCGGGGACTGCTTCGCAGTCGAGGCGCTCGCCCGGTTCTCGGGACGACCGAAGCGAAGCCCGGATTTCTGGTTCGCCGAGGCTCACGCGTTGGGCAATGGCGTCGAACTGGAGGTCATGTCGGCGAAAGGAGCCTTGCGCGCCCTTTCGCAGCTTTCCGGAGATATCGCCCTGTGCGTGAACGCGAGTCCCGAGGCGATGATCTCCGACGGCGTGCGCCAGCTCCTCGAGAGATCCGAACCGGGACGCGTCGTCATGGAGCTGACCGAGGAGGCCAGGGTCGACGACTATCCGAGGCTCTCGCGTGTGCTCGACCAGATGCGCCGGATGGGTGTGCGCCTGGCCATCGACGACACCGGTGCCGGGTTTGCAAGTCTTGCCCACATCCTGAAGCTGGTTCCCGATTTCATAAAACTGGACCGGGAGCTCACCTCCGGCATCGACCACGACCCCGTTCGCATAGCCCTTGCGACTGCCCTCGTGAGCTTCGCGTCTGGGCTCGGGGCCGAGATCATCGCGGAGGGGATCGAGACCACGGAGGAGCTCGAAGTGCTTCAGGGTCTGGACATTCGCTACGGGCAGGGATTCCTCCTCTGCAGGCCGACGTCGATCGACCTGATCCCGGCCCGCCTGCCCCAGGAGGTCTGGCCGGCCAGCTCGACGCGGGCGTCATGACGCTGCCGGCCAGGGCCTCGTCGTGGCCACCTTCCGTCGGTGTCCACGATGTCCTGGGACACCGCGGCTTCGAGGGGTCCCGGCGCCGGTCCTGAAGCCCGCCGGCCGGGATCAGGACTCGACGAGCGTCACGAGCGTCTCGGGACGAACACCGTCGAACCTCATGGCGTTCGCCACCGTCTCGGACTGCATCAACTCCTGGAACGTGTCCATGTCCGGGACTTCGACGATCAGCCCGACCCGGTTCGTCCCCGTGGGGTCGGTGAATGTGCGCACAGTGATGCCGAGGGGCCCGAAGGTCTCCTCTCTCCGCGGTGAGGCGAGCCAGTGGTCGACGTCGTCGACTTCGTGAAAAGCAATCATCGTCGTCACTTGTACCCCGGCCTTCCGCCCCCGTCGGGAGCTGAGTCGTATCGAGAGAAGCGCCGACCCTAGGCCCCCGGCCCTATTTCGTCAATGGTGCCAACCGGCGCCTCGGCGTCGGGTCGAGGGCCGCGCCGAGAGCTGACCGGTCCCTCCACCTTCGTCCGCAGCCGCGCCGCGACCTCCTCGGGCGAGGGCATCGCGGCGATCTCGTCCGCGAGCTGCTGTGCGCGCCGGCGATAGCCGACGGTGTTGAGCACTGCGCGGAGCCCGGACCGTACGGCGGGGCCGGTCACCTCCCCGGGCATCAACGTGTGGGCGGCACCTGCTTGTGCGAGCAAGCCGGCGATGGTGAAGTTGTCGGCGCTCTGGGGCAATGCCACCGAAGCGAGCCCGTGCGCCAGCACGCGGTTGTCCCCGCACCGGCGTGGTGAACCACGGCAGCGCAGTGCGGGAGCAGCTCGGCCTGCGGGATGTAGCGCTCCACGCGCGCATTCCCCGGTAAAGGCGCGAGGCTGGCCGGATCGTTGTCACGCCCGATCGTCGCCAGCACGTTGACGGACTCGTCCTCCAAGGCCGTGAGCACGAGCCGGAAGAGGTCGAGGTCGTTGTTGGAGAAGGTTCCCAGGGTCACATAGACCAAGGGCCTCCCCGGATCGGCCCATGAGGCGCTCAGTACAGGGGGCTCGGCCAGCGGCGGTGGAACCGGACGCAAGGGTTGCGCCCCGCCGATCGCGCCGATCGCCGGGTCCAGGGACGGCGAACAAGTCGTCAGCGTGGTGCCGGCATAGACACCTGCAGCGTGTGGGACGTCGAGCCCGAACTCACGCCAGATGGGAGACACCGCGTCAGCCACCAGGTCGAGGACGCCCGGGCGCACTAGCGGACCTATGGAGTGCTGCACGGCGTGGGTGCCAGTCAGCGCAGCCACCAGCGGAGCCGCGAACACGTACGGGTCGAACACCAGGAGGGACGGTTCGAACTGCGCGCAGAGGCCCAGCAGTTCGTCGACCATGAGTGCCATCCCGACCTCGCCGAAGAGCCTGGGCACGAAATAGCCGAGAACCCGCGACGGCTCGAGCCCGTCGCCGGGAACTCCCCGTGTCCGCGAGCGGAGCGTGCCGAACCAGGAACCGAGGTCCGGGCCGGCGACGCGGAAGCGAAGGCCCCGGCTGGCGACGGCCTCCGCCGCGTCAGGACCGCTGGCAACCACGACGTCGTCGCCCTGGGCCTGGAATGCCTGAGCCAGGGGCAGCAGGGGCAGGATGTGACCAGTCTGTGGCACGCAGCTGACAATGACTCGCAATCAAGACCCCCTCCGTGAGTGACCTGCCTGACGGCCGGCGACATGTCACGACGCGTCGCCGAAAGCACCCGCATCCTCGTCGGCTCCCCACGCCCACCGAGCCCAGGGGGCTGCAAGAAGATTATGGCGTCGCTACGACATCAGATGAAGGCGGCACGCCGCCACGACCGTCGGCGGTGCCGGAGTGCCACTTGACGCCGCGCGTATGCTGAGAGTGGCCAAGTGCCCACAGAGTGAGGCTTCGACCGGGGGGAGGCACCGCGACACGGTGAGCACACCGCGGAACGAGATGGACCGCCGTTCGGCACTCAAGCTGATCGGCGGCGCGATGGCCGGCGTTGCCGTGGGCCCCCGCATGTTGGCACGCCCGGCTCCCTCCTCGCGCTACCCGCTTGTCCCGTTCAGGTCGTACGGCCAGTCGTTCCCGGAGGCGTTGCGCGCCGCGCTCACCGGTGTGGCCAAGCCGAGCCTGGTCTTCCAGGTCGTCCGGACGACGGACATGGTGTACCTCGGCTTCGAGTTCTACAACGCCAAGGCCGTCGTCACCGCCGGTCAGACCGAGATCGTGGCGGAGGACACCAAGCTGCCGATGTACATGGTCGTCGTGTTCCCCTCCCAGCACCTCGGCGAGGAGTGCATCGCCTACACCCCGGGAGCGGTCACCTGGCCGACCAAGCCGATGAGGGGCGCCCTGGCCGGTTTCAGCTGGCTCGCGTTCGAGCTCGCGGGGACGAGCAAGGTTCCCTACACGATTGCGGGGCTGTTGGACTGGTCGAAGGCGAAGCCCCGGCTCGTCCCGGTCGCCACCTCCGCCTCGGCTGCGCCGGCTCCGGCCGGCCCGCTGCACACCGCGCTCGAGATCCCCTGGCAGCTCTGGCTCACGCCCCTCGAACACGGCACCTGGCACCACTCGGCGAGCCCGGTCGTCTTCAAGCAGATCACCGAGCTCTGGCACACCCGCCTCGGAGCCGGCGCCTTCGAGCCCCCCGTGGTCACTCCGCGGCTCAAGGCTTTCTGGGCCCCGGGCTACGGGGGCACGCTTGCCGGCCCACCCGCCGACCCGTGGCTCATGTCGCTTCTCCCGGGCGACCGCGTCGACATCGTGGCCCTGACCACCGGAACCTCCGCCGGCGACGCGCCGATCAACGTCGACCTGCTCTTCCTCTCGGCCCTCGGTGCCTCGGTCAACATCCAGGGCTCGTGGGCCCCGGGCCCCAACACGCCCGTCGACGTCTCGTCGTGGTGGCACCGGGCGTCGATCGGGCGGGACAGCTACGTCCGTGTCGTCAACATCGGCTACCTGTTCCCGTGGGGGAACCGTGCCAGCCGGATCACGATCTCGGATCGGGAGATCCAGGTCAACTCGAACGGCGAGGCCGTCGCCTACCTCGTGCAGAAGCAGTACATCGCCGTGAAGGAGCCGCTGGTCACCTACGCGGGCGACCCTGACGAACCCAACGGTGGCAGAGGCAACCCGATCCGGAGCCTTCTCGTGAAGACGGTGACCACGCCACCGATCGACTTCGACAACTCGGTCGACAAGGACATAAACGTCGGCCCGTTCGCGGCCGACACCGCCGACGTCCTGTGGGTGAGAAGCGGTTTCGAGGACGTCCCGTTCTCCTTCGTCGGCACCGACTCGGAGGGAAGGCAGGTCGACTTCACGACCTCGGTCATCTGGGTGTCGTCCGACTTCGTGAAGGACACGGGCAATCTCCAGAAGGTCGCGGCGGCGTACGCCGCCGACCCCAATCGGCGGTCGCCGTCGTTCGGCGGGTCGCTCTTCGCCTTCGCCGACACCGTAGGCGGGACCCCGGGATCGACGGCCCAGCACGTCAACACCTACGGGCTCGCGGCTGCCGTCGCCGTGAACGGTCGGGCGAACGTCTATCCGGCTCTCGACTCGGCGGCGGTCAGGCTGCCGGGGGCAGAGCAGATCGTGGGTGCCGGCGCCACCCCGCTTGCGAGCCCGGGCGTGTCGATCTCGTCCAACTACGTCAAGCACGGATTCCAGGCAGGTGTGACCGAGGTGTACCTGGCCGTGACGGAGAACGCGCCCGGCCTCTCGTTCCCGGCCAACCTCGTCGGAGGGATGGCCACGCCCAACTTCGACGTGAGCGGGATCGCCCGTGACCTCGGCCCTGTCGGTGGCGACCTCAACGAGCTGCTCGGCGGGAAATTCGACCCGACGAAGTACTTCGGCATGGTCTCCGGGGACATAGGCAAGCTGCTCGGTGCCATATCGGTCGCGGACATCATCCTGCCGGTCGACCCGGACGAGGCCACCAGCAACGGCCAAGCCCCGCAGATCTCCGACAAGATCATCTACCCGGACAACGACGACACGAAGCCCCCCACGGCTCTTGACGTGATGATCGACTGGGCCCCGACGGTCACCGAGGACACGGCCGGCGTCTTCCAGCCGCAAGGCGGCGGCCTGACCATCCATGCCGAGATCTACACCCCGATCGCCAACCCGAGCCAGACGACGTACTCCATCCACGGGGATCTCACCAACTTCGAGCTTCTCCTGTTCGGCAAGGACAACCCGTACATCGCGATCACGTTCAACTCCTTCACCTTCGACTCGAAGACCGGCGCCAAGACCTCGATCCAGCCGGACATCGACTCGGTCGAGTTCAAGGGCCCGCTCACGTTCATCTCCGAGCTGGAGAACCTGCTCAGCTCGCTCGGCGGTCCGTCCATCTCGGTCAGCGACGGCGGCATCGAAGCGAGCTACTCGCTCGCCCTGCCGGACATCGGCGTCGGGGTCTTCGCCCTCCAGAACCTCGCACTTTCGGCCGGCGTCAACATCCCCTTCGACGGGACCCCGGTGCGAGTCCGCTTCGGCCTTTCCTCGAGGGACAACCCGTTCATCCTCACCATCGACCTGTTCGGTGGCGGGGGTTTCTTCTCCCTCGGGATCGGGGCGGACGGGATCGAGCTGATCGAGGTGTCGCTCGAATTCGGCGCCGACTTGTCGATCGACCTCGGCGTGGCGAGCGGCGGCGTCTCGATAATGGCCGGGATCTACTTCTCGCTCCAGACCGTGCCGACAAAGGAGATCCAGCTCACCGGCTTCCTCCGTGCGGACGGCAACCTGTCGGTGCTCGGGATCATCACGATCTCGATGGAGTTCTACCTCGGGCTCACGTATCTCGACCCCGGCAAGGCCTACGGCACTGCGACCATCTCTGTCTCGGTGAGCGTGCTGTTCGTCAGCGTCTCGGTGGGCGTGACCATGCAGAAGACCATCGGTGGAAGCGGAGACCCCGATTTCAAGCAAGCCCTGACGGAGAAGAACTGGGCAACCTATTGCGAGGCGTTCGCGTGACCAGGCAACGTGTGCTCTGGACCGCCTGCCCGCACGGAGAGGCGACAGGCGGCCAGCTCCGGGTTTCGGTGCACGTCGGGCCCCAGCTCTTCCCGACCGGCAACAAGGTGTCGACATTGGCCGAGTTCCGCGACTGGGAGCACTGGCCGGCCACCAAGGTCGGCTTCAAGGTCAAGATCGGGGCTCACGCCTACGACGCCGCCATCGTGAGCGCGGCGCCGTCGTTGACCTTATGGGAGGCCCTCTTCGCCTCTTCGACGCCGGTCGACCCCTACGAGTACTCGAGTCCGACCGCCTCGCCGCTGTACAGCTACCCGGCCGGGTTCGTGGGTCAGTTCTTCCAGAAGACCTATGCGGCGCTCGCGAACACCGAGCCCGTCGGGGGTTGGCCGCCGTTCCAGCTCCTGACGAGCGAGATCGGCCTCGGTGTCCTGCCGCTCGACGACCGTGAGCTCTACGACGAGATCGAGGCCGTGAAGGCGAAGTTCCCCAAGGCCGGCGGCCCGATCCCGCCCGGGACGGGGCCCCAGCCCGCGTCCGACCTCACGCAGGCCTACCTGTTCGTCCAACCGCTCACGAAACCCGGTAAGCACCAGCGCTACAAGGACACGCCGCCTCCCCCTGTCCCGCAGTTCGACTTCCACAGGGCAGTTTCGCTCCTCGGGCGCCACCCGGCGCTGCTCCGCCTCTTCGGGCTCGTCTACGAACTCGAGCTCCAGCGCCCGGGCGGGTTGTCCGGCACCGTCGCCGTGTCGGTCGTCCCGAGCTGGAAGCCGAAGCTAGGTGGCCCGCCCCACACGACCGACGTGAAGCCAGTCACGATGACCGACGCCACCGAGTGGATCCCGGCCCACAGGCCGGCAGACCCCGAGATCAGCTCAGGCTTCATGCGCTTTTCCGACCCAGACTACGAGGTCGTCGAGATGGATCTCGACGGGGCGACGCTCAAGACCTTCAACTTCGTGCAGGGCATCCAGCGTGCCAACACCGAGATGGCCTCGGCGGACACGCCGACGAACTATGCGGTGCCGTCGCTGCGTTCTGCAGGGCTGTCGGTCGCCAAGACCGGAAAAGCCCTGTCGCTCTACCAGAACTGGCAGAACAACAACACTTTCAACGCGGCCATCGAGGCCTCGCCTCCCGGGCCGGTGAAGCTGTACTTCGAGGACATCACGCAGGGCTACAGGGTCGACGTGTGGTCAAAGGCCCGTGGCCGTTGGTTCCAGCTCTGTGCCCGAACCGGGGCGAAGAACCCGGGCCTCGGTGGCTACGGCATCGGCTCGCCACCGACAGTCGTGCCCGTCCCGGCCGGCGACGAGGGCTGGGTCGAGCCCGTCACGACCCAGAGTGCCACCTCGACGGCACCGAACCCGCCGGTGTACGTACCGGAGTACCTGATGCGCTGGTCGGGATGGAGCCTTGTCGGTGCGCGACCCGGCAAGCACCTGTCGGACATTCCCTCGGACGGCCTCGAGCCCGACGACGCGAACCCGGCCAACGGCAACATTCCGCTCCAGGTCGACTATGCAGCGACACCGGCGACCTTGCCGACGCTGCGCTTCGGCGGCACGTACCGGTTCCGGGCGCGGGCCGTCGACCTCGCAGGCAACAGCGTTCCGTTCACGAAAGGGGGCGGTTTCACGTGGGCAACCCCGGAGGTGACCTATCGCCGGTTGGAGCCCGTGCCCTCGCCGGTGCTGGTCCCGACGGCGCCGAGGACTCCGGGCGAGCACCTCGAGAACCTCGTGATCCGCTCGAACTACGACATCCCCGACGACGACCCGAGCATCGTGGCATGCGAGCGCCACATCGCCCCGCCCTCGACGGGCGAGGACATGGCCGAGACCCACGGTGTCCTCGACGGTCCCGACGGTCACCCGGATTCTTCGAGCTACACGCTCATCGCGGACCGGGACGGCCTCACGTACAAGTCGCCGTCGGTCCGCGACCTCTACGGCGGTGAGATCGACAACCAGCCGCTCAACGGGAAGAACGAGTGGGTCTACTACCCGCCCGGGGCAACCTCCACCGCTTTCGGCGTTCCGTACCTGCCCGACGTCCTCTCACGGGGCGTGTCGCTGCTCAACCTCCCCGGTAAGAAGGACGCCTTCGTGCGAGTGCCCTTCGACTCGGTCGGCGCCTGGCCGAACCGCCGCGCCGTCCGCCTAGCCGTCAGCGCGGGGTCAGGCGTTCCACTGCTTCCCGCGGTGCAGGACCTTGATGGCGTGATCAGCGTGAAGGCGCCGAAGGCGTCAATCACCCCCGTACTGATCAGCTCGTATATCGCGCCTTCGGACCTCCAGGTCATGGCGTTGTGGCAATGGATCGTGGACGCCGGCAAGGCGACGCCGGTCCTCGAGGCGCTGATCCTCGACAGGCTGCACTACATGTTCACCCCATTTCGCGAGCTCGTCATCGTCCACGCCGTTCGACAGCCGCTCACCCCGCCCGTCATCGAAAAGCTCATAGTCACCCGCCCGTACGGCGCGACCTACGCCCTTTTGACCGGCGCCGCCCGCGCCGATGTGCCAAGCACGGTCCGTGTCGACGTGATCGCCGCCTGGGCGGATCCCTACGACGACGGCACGAGCCCTCAGGGTGTCGTCCTCCTCGACAAGACCTCGCGTGTCGACGAGATCCCGCTCTCATTGGGCCAGAGCGATTTCATCGCCCTCGACAAGATCCGCCACGACTTCGGCGACACCCAGCACCACGAGGTCTTCTACAGCGCCATAGCGACGACCAGGTTCCTCGAGTACTTCACAGAGACCGTCACCGAGACCCTGAGCGGGACCGCAGCAGTGGTCTGCTCGACGGCCGGTTTTGCGCCCGGCACGGTCGACGTCCGGGCAGCCGACGACAGCGCGACGATCTACCGGTCCGGTGTCGACTTCACAGAGGACGACAGCACCGGCTCGATCGCCCGCATCGCAAGCGGGTCGATCCCCGACAGCACATCGGTCGAGGTGCAGTTCGTGGCGCCTCCAGTCGTCCGTTCAAGCCTCGAGAAGGTGGCGAAGGCGCCGACGAGGTTCGGGTACCCGCTGTCGATCCCGAGCACTGCCCGGCCACCTGCACCCGATGTGCGCTATCTCATCCCGGCTTGGAACTGGGTGAACGTGTCGTCGGCCGCCACTCCGAGCTCGAGCCGCGTCGGTAACGTGCTCCGGGTCTACCTCGGGCGCCCCTGGTTCAAGAGCGGCATCGGCGAGCTGCTCGGGGTCGTCGTGGCAAGCCCTCCGCCCGGTGCCTCGTTCCCCACCGGTCTGCAGCCCTTCGTCAGCGGTTTCGGGTCCGATCCCGTCTTCGTCACCGGCTCGGTCGGTTCGCCGGGAGTGGACGACTTCGGTCTCGCCACCCACAATGGCACCTCGCTCTTGTTGGAAGAGCAGACCGGCGTCGTCCCATGGGTCAATGTCGCTGGCCACGAGGTCAGCTGGGACAAGGACCGCCGCCTGTGGTTCGCGGACATCTCCATCGGGGCGGGGGAGTCGTACTTCCCGTTCGTGAAGCTGGCGCTCGTGCGATACCAGCCGGCATCGCTTCCGGGCATCGAGCTCTCGCGGGTCGTGCAGGCGGACTTCATCCAGCTCACGCCCAACCGGTCGATGGGGCTCACCTATCCGTCCCCCACGGAGGTCGACGTAAAGGTGGTGGGTCCCGGTTATCTCGCGACCTCGTCGACCGACACGCCCGACACTATGCGGGCATACCTGCAGCTCAAGACCGTCGAGACGAGCGACCCCGACCTGAAATGGGTCATCGACCCGGCACAGCCCGACGGCACGCTGCTCACCGTCACGAGCTCGAGCGACACCAACACAGTCTGGACGGGTACCGTGACGCTCCCCAAGCCTCGCGGCACGGTGCCCTACCGGATTCTCGTCGCCGAGTTCGAGGAGCACCTCGTCGTTCGCGCGGGCAACCTCGGCTCGAAGGTGACCTACCTCGACGCCATCGAGATCTGAGGCGCCCGGCCCGTGCCACGGCGCGTGACGGGGCACAACGCAACTCGAGTCCGGTCAGTGCTGGGCCCGCAGCACCGCGGCTGCTCTGAGCCGAGGGCCGACGCGGCCGCGAACCAGCATGACCTGGACCGCACTTTGAAGACCGATCCACGTGGACAAGGCGTAGGTCGGGAACGTCCAGTGCCTCACGGCGAGAAGCGTGAGGCTCGAGCTCACGAACCCGGCAAGAAAGACCGTCCACGTCTCGGTCTCAGGCGCCTTCCACGACTTGCGAACGGTCGGCATCGCAGCGAAGAACTCCGCCGTCAGCAACAGCGAGATTGCCAGGTCGCCCTTCAAAGTCGCGGCGTAGACGGCGACGGCTGCGAGGCAGACGCCACCGCAGGCCCAGTCGAATGGCGTGACCTCCCAGGACCCTCGTCGTGCGACGAAGCTCATGACGAGGACGGCCATCGCGGTGGCAAAGTACGAGAAGGTCATGACCGTTTGAATCCCGACGTGCTCTCGGACTTGCACTGCAACGGTCACGAGCGGGATGAAGCCCCAGAGGAACCAGGTGATGCGGTGGGGGAACGTGTTGCCCCGGACCGTGTCGCGGACGTAGCCGATAATGCCGCTCGCGTTGATCATCGCGGCGACGTAAACGGTGTAGCCCGGGAGCACGGCGAGCCCATGCTAGGCCGCAGGATTGATCTCCCCTTGCCACCAGCGACGCCGCTCGGTGTCAGGCGCGGAGACGGCGCTTGGTCAGGACGGGTGGAACGTGCGACGGAGTCCACGATGTCCTTTCGGCCCCGCACATGACCCAGTCCCATTAGCTCAACATGAATTCCGGGTACCACGTGGTTATCGTTCCCCCATGGCAGCGTCCTTCGAGCCCCCGGTAGATCGACGCGTCGCGCAGCTCTTCGCTCTCGTGACCGAAGCACTTGCGGGTGCGACGCAGGCTCTCTTGCGGGGGGAGATTGCTCTCGGCAGCTCGGTGATCGAGGGGGACGCGCTGATCGACAAGCTCACTTCGGACGTCGAAAAGACTGTCTGGGACCAGATCGACGCCGAGTCGCCAAGCGGGGAGCAGCTCCGCAGGCTGATCGGCATTCTGCAGATCCTGCCGGAGCTGGAGCGCAGCGCGGATCTGGCCGAGCACATCGCCCAGCGCGCTGTATTCAACCTCGGCGTCGAGATGAGTCCGCTCAGCCGCGGCATCGTCCAACGCATGACCGAGGTGGCCCTCGAGATGTGGAAGGCGGTCGCAGATGCTTTCGCGGCGGCGATTCCGCTCGTGATCGACCTGGACGAGGACGACGAGGAGATCGACATCCTTCACGAGAGGCTGACCGTGGAAGTGGCTCGTGGGGCGATGCCGAGCGCAGTGGCCGCGCAGGTCACGCTTCTCGCCCGGTTCTACGAGCGTCTGGGCGACCATGCGGTGAACATCGCCAGCCGTATCGCCAGGATCCCGCCGCCGGCCGGCGCCTAGAGTGCACGGGCGTTGCCGCCGACCCGGAGGCAGCGACACGCTCGAGGCCCCGGCGAAAATGAGGTCGTGATCGCCGCCGTCCGAGCGGACGGTGCCATGCTCCCCGAACACCGAGCCTGCGATCCTTGACCCAGCTCAAGGGTGTGATCGTCGTTGCTCGAACGACCTCCTTGTTAGTCTCGTTCGATAGCAATGACCGAGTTCGCAAGCGATGTAGACGACACCAGTTACCGAGCACTTCTCAAGGTGCAGGGCTTCAGCCAGTTGCTCGCCTCCACGCTCGCTGCCCGGATCGCGAGCCAGATGTTCTCGGTGCTCCTCGTTCTCTTCGTCCTCGAGACCCACCACTCGGCCAGCCTTTCGGGCATCGTCGTCGTATGCAGCCAGGTGCCCGGCATCATCGTGAGCCCGGTCGCAGGTGCACTGCTTGACCGCGGTTCGCGTGTGACGTTGATGAGGGTCGACTACCTGATCGGTGCGACGTGCATGACCATGATCGGGGTGCTGTCGCTTCTCCACAGCCTGCCGACCGCAGTGCTGCTCTGCGTGGTGTCGGCGGCATCGGTCACGGCTCCGCTCAGCCGGGTTGGCGGGAGGTCCCTCTTCCCGATTCTGGCGCCCAAGGCGCTGTGGGATCGCTCGAGTGCAGCCGACTCGGGCGCGAACGTCATCGCCACCGTGCTCGGCCCGGGCATCGCGGGCGTCGCAGTCGCGCTGGTCGGTCCTCGAGTGGCGCTGCTGGTCCCGGCAGTTATCCTGCTCGGCGCCGCGTTGCTGCTCGTGCGGCTCGCGGTCCCCGCCACGCCTGTTGGCGAGTCCGGCTCGGTACTCGCGGATGCCTGGGCGGCGATCGGCTACGTGTGGCGGAATCGGGTGCTGCGGATGCTCGCGGGCACGATGACGGTCTTCAACGCCTGCGGCGGCATTCTGACGGTCGCGATCCCGTTCATCGTGCTAAGGGGCCTGCATGGCGGGTCGACGACGGTCGGCCTGCTGTTCGCCATCATGGGCGCCGGTGGGTTTCTCGCGGGCCTGCTGACGGGCCGCTTCGGGACCGAGAGCCGGGAAAGGCACCTGCTGGCGCTCTCGTGCGCGGTGACGGCGGTGGCGTTCGTGCTCCTCGCCCTCGACCGCCACGAGGTCGTCCTGGTCGCGTTGGTCGCCGCTATCGGCATCGCGAATGGCCCGCTCACAGTCGCGATGTTCTCGCTTCGCCAACGCGCGACCGACCCGTCCTGGTTCGGCCGAGCGTTCGCAGTCTCGATGAACCTGAATTTCGTCGGGAGCCCGATCGGTGCCGCGGTCGCGGGTGCGCTGCTCACCCACTCGATCCCGCTCACGCTGTTGGTCGCCGCGTCCTGTGCGGTCGCCGGCGGCTTCTGGCCGGCGGTGCTCCCGGCGTCGAGCTACCAACCAGTGCGTCAGGTCGCGGCAACCGCCTGAACGTCGCCGGCCTGCACCCAAACGAGCTGCCGGGGTGAATTGAGCCCCTTCGTGCTGCGATGTGCTGGCGGTCCCGACCACACGGAAACAGGTCGTTTCATGTTTACTGAGAATCGATCAGACAAGCCGCGAGGGTCGAAGGACCCTATTGGCTCAGCACGCGGCACGGAGCTGCCGATACCTACCACGTGCGAGTGGTCGCGGGACGTCGCATAGGGATCGTTGCGGCAGCAGCCGCATCATCGGTCGCGGTTGTGTTCCTGTTGTGGTTGACCCTTCGAATCGGCGGCAACAGTGGCGTCCGTTACTTCGACGACATCGTCACAGCGCTCGCGGCGATGACGGCTTGTCTGGCGTGTTTTTCCGCCGGGGCTCGCCAGGTGGGTGCATCGCACCGCTTTTGGTTACTGCTCGGCCTGGCCCTCGGGGCCTGGACGCTCGCCGAAGTGATCTGGGCGGTCTACGACCTCGTTCTCCACGTGGCCGTACCCGTGCCGTCATGGGCCGATGTCGGCTACCTCGGAGCGATCCCACTCGCTGCAGCGGCGCTGTTGTGCCACCCCGGTATGCAATCGGCCGGGAGCCGCAAGACGCTGGCAACGCTCGACGGCCTCGCGATCGGTACCGCGCTGTTGTTGCTGAGCTGGACCTTCGTGCTCGGGCCGCTGTGGCGCCACACCCACCTCACCACTGCGGGCGGCATAGTGGCGATCGCGTACCCCTTCGGGGACATGGTCATCATCTTCCTCATCGTCCTGTCGTTGAGCGCCATGACGGCCCAGGGTCGCGCGCCGCTCTTGTGGGTGCTCCTCGGGCTGTTCGCGATGGCGGTCTCCGACAGCACGTACACCTATCTGGTCGAGGTGGGGCGCTACGCGACGGGCAACCTTGTCGACGTCGGCTGGGTGGTGGGGTATCTCGCCATCGCGGTTGGCGCGACGAACGAAGCCGGCGAGGACGTGGCCGTCGTGGCCGCGGAGGGAGTCGAGCCCTCACTCGTCTCAGTCGTCACGCCTTATGTCCCCGTCCTCTTGGCGTTGGTGGTCATGACCTTCGAGCTGGAGATCCACCACCAGGTAGACCGGTTCTCGTGGCTGGCCGGTTTCGGTCTTGCCCTGCTGGCGATCGCTCGCCAGGGGCTCGTGGTCCTCGAGCGTCACCGCGAGGCGACTTCGCGTCCCGGAGCGCTTTGCACGCCGGGTAAGAGGGGCTCGGGCGCAGTGCCTGAGCACGAGCCCGTGATCGCGACGCCTGGACCGGAGCTCGGAAGGAGGGTGCCTTGAGCCCCAGCCTCGAAACCTCGGGAGCCCTCGCGCGAAACCATCCGGCGCGGCTGAAGCGGCCGTATCACACCGTCGTGCTCGCTCTCATGGTTGCCACGAGCACTGTCGCGACTTTCGACCTCTACCTGTTCGCAACCTCCGGTTTCCACTGACTCGGCAAACGCCTGTCGTGTTGGGTGATCACCCGACGCGGATCAACCTTCGACAGTTGCGTGCTGGGGAACGTGAGGCGAGCGAAGCCACAGTGGGGCCAGCCGTTGAATTCGAGCCATCGCAGGGTCGAGACGGCCTCCGCCTTGGGGCTGGCAGTGCCACGGCGACACGTCGGCTTGGTGGCGTTCCTCCCGCGGTTCACCGGTGCCGTGTTGCCGTGACTGCGGCTTTGATGATGACAGTGAGGACATCGTGCCAGTCAGGACTCCTGAATCCGGCATCGACGAGGAGGCGGGAACAGCGTTTCTTCGTTCGGGCCTTGCCTCGACGACTCGTGAGAAGCGTCGGTGTCAAGAGCCGTGAGAATTGGTCGACGAGAACGAGGCGTCCGCCCGGCGTCAGCACCCTGGCGCACTGCTCGAGCCCGGCTCGCTGATCCGCCCAGTGGTCGAATGAGGTCGTGCTCACCACGAGGTCGAAGAGCCCGTCCGGAAACGGCAGCTGTTCGACGACCCCGGAGCAGTACTCAAGGCGCCTGTCGTCCGACTTCGCGCGAGCGACCCTTAGCATCGAAGGCGCCGGGTCGACACCGACCAGATCGATCACGTCCGGGCACAGTCGGGCCAGTCGCCGAAGCAGGTAGCCGGTTCCGCATCCGACATCGAGCACGCGAGAAGGAGCGGTCGGTCCCTCGAGGGCGATCACGACGGTGCGATTGACGATCTCGTGATGCAGCTTGCCGAGCCAGCCGCCCTCGTAATCCCGCGCACGCTCGTCGAATGCCGCCACATCGCGACGTCGAGGCACGGGTCGGGGAAGTCCGTCATCGTGTGAGGCATCGTGTGGGGTTTTCGAACCTCCCCTGGGTGTTCCGGGACCCTCCGTCCGCGGTTGTGGTCGCTCGGCCATGTTGGCTCATCTTCTCATGAGCGGACAAAGGCGCCGCGGCGGCGTGATTGCTCTCTTTCGAGAGGCTGTGAGCGGCTGGCGTCTTCACCGGCGGCCGGCTTCCGACAGCACCTGCTGCTGTACCCTCCCAGACAAGCGCAGACAGTGCCAAGGCCACCGCCAGGAAGACGCCGGGACTCACTCGATGTGGACTGACCTTCGACTCCACCCGCGTTCCCTGCGCGGCGACCGGCCGCGAATCCCTGCATCCCCCTCGCAACGACACGACACGCCGCCCCTAGCGAACCGTCCGACGAAACAGCAACACGGTGTTCTCCCAGGTCGACACTCATGGGGTCATTCCCGGGAGTCGCCGTGGTACCAAGAGCGCGAAAGTCTCCAGCGCGGTCCTGGCGTTGGGCGTCGCCGTCAGTTCCTCACATTCGCACGCATCCGGACAGCACGCCTCGGGCGCTCCGGCCAACCGCCGCCCGGTGCCAAGGGAGCCTATTTCAAACCCAAGACCCAGGTACTCGGCTCACTGTGGCAGTCGGGCCTGGCCGGTCGCCGTCGTGGCGCGTCTTGCAGCGCGGGCGGCACGTGTCGTCTTGGCCCCGAGACGGTACCCAACGGTCCCGAGCACGACGATGACAGCAAGAACGATCACCAGCTCCGCCCACAAGGGGACTCGCGGGGTCGCCGGCGGCACCGTCGTGGTCAGCCAGAGGGGCAAGGCGACACTGGAGGAGCCGAAGCCGAGACGGTAATTGCCGTGGACAATGCGGAGGTGGCCGCCCAGGAAGGCTTCGAAACTTCGTAGCGGCAGGGTCACGGTGACCTGTCGGGATGCCCCCGGGTCCAGGGTCACCGGCTGGAACCCGGCGAGCTGGCGCGGGGGTTCGCCCGCGCTGGCAGGAAAGCTCACGTAGACCTGCACGACGTCGGTCCCGCTTCGCCTACCGGTGTTGGTCACTGTCAGGCTGGCCAGTTCACTGGTGCCGGTCCAGCGCAGGCTGACCCTGGAGAGAGCAAACGACGTGTAGCTCAGCCCGTACCCGAAGGGGAACAGTGGCCGAACGCCTCGTGCCTCGTACCAGCGGTAGCCGATGTCGAGACCGGAGGAGTACCGGACGGTGCCGTTCGCTCCGGGGAAGCCGTCTCCCGCAGCTGCTCGCGCGGTTGCATTGGTCGCAGGAAAGGTAAGTGGCAGCCTGCCTGACGGGTCTACGCGACCGAGGAGGATGGCGGCTACGGCGGCCCCGTCCTCCTCACCCGGGTACCAGGCCTCGAGAACCGCTTTGACGTGAGCCAGCCACGGCATGAGGACGGCCCCACCCGTGTTCAGCACCACCACGGTACGCGGGTTGGCTCCGGCGACGGCGTCGACGAGGGCGTTCGCATCTCCGGGCAGGTCGAGGCTCGGCCGGTCGACGCCTTCGCCTTCCAGGTCGCCGACGAACACCAGAGCCACCCGGGAAGTGCGCGCGACACCTACGGCTCGGGCGATGAACGGTGAGACATCCTCCAGGCCCAGTTGCGGCAGGGGGCGGCCGTTGACCGCGAACCACTCCACCTCCAGCGCGTAGAGCCGGCCTGCGTCCAGTTCGATCGTCGTCGACCAGCTTGGCCGTGCGACGAGACCGGGAGAGGCGAGCACGGTGTGCCCATCGACAACGAGCCGGGTGCCCCCGCTCTGCTGGAGGGAGAACTCGTACACTCCGCTGCGGGGCACCCGGATGACAGCCTTCCACGACCACCAGCTGGCATGCTGCCCGGGCGAGGAGGCGGTGCGGGCCATGAGGGCCACGTTGCCGGCCGCGTCGACGGCGAGGTTGCCGCGGCCCTCCTCTTGCATTTTGTCGGTCAGGGTTTCGGACGGGAGCGGTCCTCCGCTCACGAAGTCCCCTTGTGGGATAGGTGGCAGCAGGCTCTGTGATGGTGCACCGGATGCCACCTTGATCCTGGTGCGCTTTCCGAAAGCGTTCCGGAGCGCCGCGAGGGGGGTGATGAGGAAAGGAGGGTTGACGTAGGAACTGCCTTCGCCCGCGGTCACGGCCTGGGCTTCGGCATCGACACCGATGATCGCTACCGAGCCCGGTGAGCTGGCGAGTGGCAACAGACCGTCGGCGTTCTTGAGCAGCACGGCGGAGCGCTCTGCGACGCGCAGCGCTGTCAGCGCATCCGCAGGCGTGGCAGCCGGGGCGATGAGGTCAGGGGTCCGTGGGTGTGCGATAAGGCCGAAGGCGAACATCTCGGTGAGCACGCGGGCGATCGCTGCGTCCAGCATGCCCTGGGTGATCGAGTGCTCATTTGCCGCGCGGGCCATCAACACTCTGGTGTCGTCGGTACTCGAGGGTTTGATCAGGTCGAGCCCGGCGCGGAACGCGGCCGCTGGGCTGGTGACGGCCCCCAGGTCGGAGCGGACGAAGCCGGCGAAGCCCCAGGAACGCAGTAGTCGGTAAAGGCTCGGGTCGGAGCAGTCGTTGACGCCGTTCAGGACGCCGTATGCGCACATGACGGAGGCAACGTGCGCCTGGGTGACCACAGCCTGGAACGGCCGGTCGTAGAGCTCGACCAGCGCGCGCTGGGAGACGACCTCGCGGAGGGTCGCCCGGTCGGTCTCCTGGTTGTAGGCCGTGAAGTGTTTCGCGTCGGCCATCACGTCGCGGGACTGGAGCCCTTCTGCATCGGCGACGCCCATCACCGAGGTGAGGAGCGGGTCCTCGCCGAAGGCTTCAAAGACCCGGCCACTTTGCGCCACCTGGGCCAGGTTCAGCTCAGGGGCCTGCACGGCGTCGAAACCCTTGGAGCGGGCCTCGTCGCCGAGGACTTGACCGTAGGCGTAGGCGAGCGTCGGGTCGAAGGTAGCGGCGAGGGCGATCGAGGCCGGAAGCTGGGTGACACGACGGAGGTCGAAGGCGAGGCCGTTGGGTCCGTCGACGAGTGTGAGCGGCGGAATGCACAAGGCCGGCACGCCGCTGTTGATGTTCTCGATCCGGCCGCGACGGACCAGTTCGACGAAGCCGATCTTCTCGGCGGGCGTCATTCGGGCGACCACCTGGGCGGCCAGGCGTTGGGGAGTCGCCGTCTGCCGCAGGGACTCCTGTACCCAGGGGCAGCGTTGGGAGGAAAGTGGTGCCGAGGCGTGACTCGCGAGCGAGGCTCCTCGGCCGCAGCCCGCGACGACCACTGCCAGCGCCACAGGTAGAGCCACACGACAAACGAGCAGTCGATGAGGGTTCACAACGTCGTCAAGACCGGTGGTGCCATCGTCGCCATCTCCCGTCCTCGCTCACTACACATGCCGCCGGCAGCGTCTCTTCTCGCCGGCCTCGAACTGTCGAGCCAGGCGTCTCGCAGCCCACGCACTCAGCTACGAACCACCGCCCGGGACCAGGCGCCCGACCGACGGGTGCACTCTTGCACGAATCATCGGGATGGTTGTGGCGACCTCCTCATCCAGTGGGAACGTCATGGCGGAGGATCGTGCTGAGACGTTGGTGACCAACATCGGAGAATCGGTGGTCTCGACCTTCGATTTCGTCTGGAACCGACTGACTGCTCGGCTCTCTGATCTGGCTGACGACGAGTACTTCTGGGAACCCGCCGGTGGGTGTTGGTCGCTTCGGCCGGGACCGGACGGGATCTGGTGCCTGGACGGCGGCGAAGGCGCGGGACCCGAACCGGACCCTGCGCCCGTGACGACCATCGCGTGGCGTCTCGGTCATCTGGCTGGCGGGAAAGGCCCTGAGCGGCTTCACCGCCCGCCGCTTGCCCGCGGACGCGACGGACTTCTCGTTCCCGTCGCGTGCAGCCGACGTGCCCGACTTCTTGCAGGCGCGGTACACGCCTTGGCGTGAGGGCCTTGTCGGTCTGGACGAGGCCGGGTGGGAGGCACCCCTTGGCGTGGACTGGGGGCCGTATGCCGATTCAAGCACCTTGGACCTAGCGCTCCATGTGCTGGACGAGGTCGCTCATCATGGCGCGGAAGTTGGGCTGCTTGGTGACCTCTTCCGTGATCGGTCGTCTCTCGGCAGGTGAGGCCGAAGTGGGTCACGGACGAAGCGGCCAAACCGGAGGCGTCCGTGGAGCGACAGGCGTCATGGCAGCCGGAGCGGCTCGTCCTCGACGACCAGGCCACCAACGGAAGCCCGCGTGGAGTCGATCGGACATGCGTGCAGAAGTGAGCCCTTGCCCTGTCTGATCTCGATCGGCTGTCCGAGCGCTGCGGTGAGCCGGAGAGCCGCCGAACCGGTCGCTTCGTCTTCCGGAACACCGAACTTTGGCGCGAAACAACGCACCCGCATGACACCGGGCTCGATCCAGGCCCAGTAGACGACATGGTCGTGCTCGGGCCGAAGCGGACCGGAAAGCTCACCGATCGCGGCCGGCGAGCCCAGCTGGACAAGCGTCCAGTCCGGCAAAGTCGAGAGCGGGGCGTCTATCCAGGTCCTGTTGTCGGAATCACTCCAGGCCCGGACGAGTCCGCCCGGGGGTCGCAGCTCGAGAAGGGCCGAGCTGCGACGCTCACTGCCGAGCAGCCAGGCAGCGCCTACGAGGGGGTGGCCGGCCAGCGCGAGCTCCACGGCCGGCGTAAAGATGCGAAGCGCGCCCGTCAAACGGTCGTCGATGAAGATCGTCTCACTGAACCCGAGCTGGTGCGCGACCCGCTGGCGGTCGGCCTCGCCGACCAGGTGGCCTTCGATCGCTCCGAGGCGGTTGCCCCAGTTGGTGGCCGTGTCGGTGAAGACGCGCAGCACACGTACAGGCGTCTCGTCGTCGTCTCGCATAGCAAAGGTCTAGCGCGCCGGCTGCCAGCGGGCAGAGTCGGGCCGGTTTGCGAACGCAGGTGCGAAGGGGTCGTCGGGGGAGCGCAGTCATGCTCGCCAGCACTCTTGCCGCACCGCTGCGCGCGTCAGTTGGCCCTCCTCGCTTCGACCGTCGTCCACAGGTATGGCGGCAGGGCGATGCCAGGTGCCAGGTCAGGCGAGGCCTCCGGCGTTCCGCGAACCTCCCGGATCGCCACGGTACCGGCCCAATGACTGAGAGAAAGGTCTTCGGGATCGTCGGCCGGCGGCCCGGTCCGGATCTTCGCCGAGACGTCGACGAGGGGAAGCGCCAGAACGGCGGTCTGGCGCAACTCGGCCTCTGTCGCTGCGCGCACATCCCCGCTTCGCCCTGGCGCGAGCTTGTCCATCAGGGCGTCAAGACTCTTTTTCTTGGCGTCGTCCTCCACGAGGGTGGCCGTACCGTGCGCGACCACGGACCGGTAGTTCAGGGAGTGGTTGAAGCCTGCGCGGGCAAAGACCAGCGCGTCGACGACGCTGACCTCCAGGGCAACCTCGAGGCCGCCCCTTCTGGCCGCCATCCTCGCCATGCGCGCGCCCGTCGAGGCGTGGAGATAGACCGTGGAACCCATACGGACGAAGGTCATCGGCAACACTTGCGGGCGGTCGTCGGCGATGAAGCCAACGTGACATGTCAGCGCCTCGTCAAGGATCTCGTGAACCATCGCGGCGTCATAGCTCACTCTTTCCGGGTGCCGGGACGGCGTTGTGTCGCTGGTCGGGTTGTACATGCGCTCAGGCTCTCACGACAGCTCCTCCAGCACAAAGCATGTGAACCACCGCCGAACCCGACGCGAGGCGATCCACACACGACGGCACAGCGCTCGGCGCACGACCGGTCCGTGGTGGTCACTTATCGGACTCGGTCGCCGCTTCTGTTCGCGAAACCCGGGCCGCCTACTTGCGGACCAGGTGGTAGAGATTGAACTGCGACATCCGGCCCGTGGGACCAGCTGTCTGCACGTCTTCCAGGACAAAATCGGTGCCGAACCTCCGGCGAATCTCCGCTGAGCTGGCACCTCCGGCACCCAAGAGGCGCCAGCTCGCCGGCGGCTCGGAAATGCCAGTCAGGTAGAAGTCGGCGCTCTCGCGTGCGACGGCGGCGACGCCGGCCGCGTAGGCATCTCGCAGTCCGTCCGGGATCGCGTGATAGCAGCCGACGTCCACCAACAGGTCAAACGGGCCCCTCACGCCGGCCTTGCCGAGTTGTGCAACGTCGCCTAGCAAGAAACTGGCCGTGACACCAGCGCTGAGGGCCCGTGACTTGGCCGTTTCGATCGCGTTAGCGACAAAGTCCACTCCCACCACCTCCCAACCCTGCCTGGCAAGGTAGATGGCGTTGGCTCCGGTGCCGCAGCCGAGGTCAAGGGCGCGCCCGGGCACGCGACCTGTGACCACTGCCTCGAGCTCCGAGCGGGGCTCGGTGCTGTCCCACCTGGGCTTTCCGAACCGGTAAGCGAGCCGGTAGTAGAACGAGTCGAGTCTCACGAGATCCCCTCTTTTCCGTCCGGGTAGGTCTTCGAGAGCCCGCTCACTTCGATCTCGGGCCCCGCCGGGGTTGAACTGCAGGTGAAGCTGGGGTGGGTCATCGATTCTCCTATGACTCAGTTACTCAGTAGCTTATTTACTAAGCAGTATAGGAACTCGCTATACTGAAGTCAATGTCGACTCCAGGACCCAACGAGATGGCAGCTGGCCTGCAACGGTTCGGGCTCGAGCGGGACCGCATGCGTGCCGCGCTCGCCGGCGGAGCGGGAATCAGCGAGACGGACCTCGACGCGCTGGAGCACCTCGAGGCTGACGGGCCCCTGACGCAGCGTCAGTTGGGCGATCGTCTGTCGCTCACTTCCGGGGCGATCACGATGCTCGTCGACCGACTTGAACAAGGGGGCTGGGTGAAGCGCGGCCCACATCCCAGCGACCGCCGATACATCCTGGTCGAGCTGTCACCGCAAGCCCTCGACCGCATGCCGGCCGGCATGGTGACCTATCACGACCGGATCCGGACGATCGCCGCCAAGGTGCCGGTTGGGCAGCGGGAGGCCGTCGGAGGCTTCCTTCAAGCCGCCGCCGAGGCAGCGTCAATGGCGGCCGCCGAACTGCGCCGCGCCAAGCTCACGAACGAGCGCCCTCATGAGGCCCTCTGACTTACGAATGACTCGCGAGCATTGGCAAAGCAGTGCGCCACGTTTCCGGTTCGTGGCCGCGGGCACAAAGCACCGGAGCCGCAATGGCCGGCAAAGGACGACACGTGCCAAGACGACGGTATGGCTCTGAACAAACCGTGCAATCAGATCGGTTCGCAAGCCGTTTGGCTCCGTGGCGGTGCCCAGGGAGAACACGCCGGGCGATGACCCGCTGAGGGCCGAACGAAGGCGAGTACGGGGACCTGATGAGCCGACCGGTTCTTGTCGACCCCGGCTCGGTGCCCGAATCGATCGTCAAAGCGCCCAGTCGGACGCCGCGTTCACATTGTCAGCGCCATCACAGCCTTCTGGCCGTGCAGTCGGTTTTCCGCTTGGTCGTAGACGACCGAGTGCGGTCCGTCGATGACCGAGTCGGTGACCTCGAAGCCCCGGTCGCACGGGAGGCAGTGCATGTAGAGACAGTGCGGGTTGGCGAGCTTCATCATCGTGTCGTCGCAGATCCAGGCCTTGTTGGCGTCGAACAACTTGTCCTGGGCGTCCCAGTCTGCAGCCGGCACCTCGGGCGGCACGTGGTGAAGGCTGCACCAGCTCTTGGGATAGACCACGTCCGCGCCCTCGAAGGCCGCCCGCATGTCGTCGGTCTCCTCGAAGGAGCCCCCGTAGCGCTCGGCGTTCTGCTTGTAGAAGGCGATCTGCTCCGGATCGAGCTCGAAGCCGGCTGGACGGGCGAACACGAGTTGAGCCCCGTAGAAGGAGCAGGCTGCCATCATGCTCTGCGGTACAGAGATGGGCTTCTTTCGGCTGGGCGAGTAGGCCCAGCTCATGACTATCTTGCGTCCGGCCAGGTCACCGAACTTCTCCTTTATCGTCATGACGTCTGCCAGACCCTGACACGGGTGGTACTTGTCGTCCTCCATGTTGATGACGGGAATGTCTGCGGCGGCCGCGAAAGCGCGCACGTACTGGTTGCCCCGCCCGTACTGCCAGTCAGTCGGATCGCCGTAGATGCGTATGGCGATGGCCTCGCCGAAACGGGAGAGCGTCTTGGAAACGTCGTCGAGCCGCTCGGTCACGTACGCCCTCTCCGACCCGGCCGCGGCGGGCGTGTAGACCATGTTCGAGTCGAGGTAGTTGGCGTGACCCCCGAGATGCATGATGCCGCACTCGAAGCTGTTTCGAGTGCGCAGCGAGCGGTTGTAGAAGATCAAGAAGACGGTCTTGTCCGTTAGCAGATGGTGTTGGACGCCGCGGGCGCGCTCGAGCTTGAGTTGGAACGCGGTGTCGAGGATCGTGTCGATCTCCTCCTTCGTGAAGTCCGCGAGTGCGATGAAGTCCCGTCCCTTGAGCAGCTTGGTAACCATGGTCGTGTCTCCTTCCTTCCGGCAGCGGCCTTGATCGGCCGTTCAGTCCATGAGTTCCCCACCGTTTACAGCGGCAGCCTCGCCGGTGATGAGCAAGGCGTTGTTACTGACGAGAAACGTGTTGGTGGACAGATCGGGCCGGACGGCCCGACCCCGATCGCAGTCTCCGCGTGGGTGCCCGCCAGCCAGTACAGGCCGTTCTCGAGGGACCGGTTTGACTCGAGTTGCACCCCTGCGTCGGAGGGGACCACCGGCTGCGGACCGGCGGTGAGGACGCCTCGACCAGGGTCACGGCGCGCGACCCTCGTCACCGTCGTACCGGCATCGATTGGCAGCTCACTCACGGAAAGCGTCAACCCGCTCGCGCGGCCGCCACGAAGGCCTTGGCGCGGCTTGGGTCCACCCGGTTCCAGGTGTCTCCGTCCACCTTGAGGGAACTCCCGACGACGCAGCCGTCGGCGAACTCGAGGTACGCGGCGATGTTGTCGGGTCTGGCCCCAGTGTTCAAGAGCACCGGCAGCTCGGCAGGCACGGCATCACGGATTTCCGCGACGATTGACGGGCTGGGCTCAGCGCCGGCCATCGGACCTGAGACAAGGATGGCGTCTGGCAGGCTCGAAACGGCGACGGACCTCGCTACCTCCGCTGGTGACCGGTGGCCCGTAGTGGAGGCGAACTCCGGTGTCACGTTCATGAAGATCGCCAGCCCACCGGCGTCTAGCCACCGCCGTCGGCGGAGAAGGTCGGCGGCGTTGGGGACGAACTGTCCCATGTCGGACTCCCACGCGCCCGTAGCGACTTCGCGGATGAAGGCTGCTTCGGTCGCGACTGCAGCAGCGAGCGCGCATTCGGCGTCCCAGAGGTAGTCGACCCCGAACGGGACTGCTTCGGGACGGCACTCGGTCACGACCCGAGCCATCACGGCGGCAGCGGCGAGGTCAGCTTTGAGGGTGTACGGCCGGTCGTGCTCATTGCAGAACATCACCGCGTCGAAACCGGCGTCGACGAGCACCGTGACCTCTTCGCGAACGTGTCGCACGAGTCCTCGCACGCCACTGTTCGCATCGTAGGAGGGGGTGCCTGGAAGGGCCGGCACGTGGGCCATCGCGATCAGGGGCTTCTCGATCCCTGGGAAGATCTCCCTGAAGCGGCCACGGAGAGTTGACCGAGCCTCGTTTGCCCGCTTCTGCACGATTTCGCCTACTGTCATGCAGCAGGGTATAGCACCGGGAGGCTGCGGTTTCAACTGCGGCGGCTATCGTGCCGCTAGCGAAGGGTGAGCCGGCGGCGCCGACAGCTCCGACTGGGCGCGGGAATCGTCATCGACGGCATAACTGCGTTCTAGGGCGGCGGAGCGGACCGTGCTGGAACGTTCTCGCGTGTCGGTGGGCACGCGGATGAGGCGTTCCCCGTAGGCGCGAGCACGTTCGGGCGAGAGCCCCGTGTCCGTTATCACATAGTCGAAAGCGTCCAGGCCAACGACTGCCGCCAGCGCCCGTCGCCCGAATTTGGAGCTGTCAGCCAGAAGGACCTTCCGCGCCGCGGCGGCAAGCATGGCCTGCTTGATCGGGACTTCCACGGTGTTGACGTTGGTCACTCCCGCCCCTGAGTCCACGGCGTCCGCACCGAGGAACGCCCAGTCGACCTGGAGGCCCGCGAGGTTCGTCAGGGCACTCGGGCCGACCAACGTGAAGACCGAGTCGATGAGCTGTCCGCCGGTGACCAGCAGCCTGACACCGCCTCCTTCCGCGAGATAATGAGCGATCCGGAGATCGTTCGTCGCGATGGTGAGACCACCTCTCCCTCTTATTACCTGAGCCAGGGCGTAAGTGGTCGAGCCGCTGTCAAGCACGAGCGAGTCACCTTCGCGCACGAGAGCCGCGGCGTAATTGGCGATGGCGCGTTTTTCCACAAGACGCTGGCGTTTCTTGACCTCGTAGGGAACATCGACCGGATTCCCGTCCGTAACCGGCATGGCCCCACCGTGAGTTCGCTGGATGAAGCCAGCTTCTGCCAGAGCTTCGAGGTCACGGCGGACCGTCGAGATGTTGACTCCGAGACTGAGGGCGAGTTGTCGCGACTCGACATAGCCCGACTTTTCGACGAGTTCGCAGATGTCCCTTCGGCGTCGCTCACCCAGCATCGGAGCTCGTCTCGCGTGTCACTGCTAGGTTTCTCACAACCTTGACACGATAGCAGCATGGGTGTAGACGTTGTGCGTGGATCGGAGCGATTTAGAGCAACTACGTTCACCCTCCCGTCCCCAAGCAAGTGTTTTGGATTCCGCAGCCTCGCAGACCAGCACAGAGCGGGGGTGGCGTGCTCGGCTCCACACGGGGTCAAGCTCGCGAAGCGAAGTCGACCACTCGCAGTCGCGCTCCGATGCAGCAAGCGGGGTCGGTGCCCACGGCGACGTATCGGGCATCTCCATAACCGAGGTGTCGAAGGTCTTCCGTCTCGGGCGAGGCACCATCGAAGCGCTGTCGGGGGTGAACCTGACCGTGCAGAAGGGGGCTTTCGTCTCACTCATCGGGCCATCGGGGTGCGGGAAGTCGACGCTTCTTCGCATGCTCGCAGATTTGGAGACACCGACCACGGGAGAGGTTCTGGTCAACGGACTGCATCCGAGCGCGCTGCGCGCGAAGAGCAGGATCGGGATCGCCTTCCAAGACCCGGCACTCTTGCCCTGGCGAACCGTGCTCGACAACATCGGCCTGCCATTTGAGGTGGCGGGTCTCAAGCCGGACAAGGACATCGTGCGAGCCCTCGTCAAACTTGTCGGTCTCGAGGAGTTCCAGCGGGCGCGCCCAGCGCAGCTGTCGGGGGGGATGCGCCAGCGCGTAGCCATTGCGAGGTCATTGGTGCTCGATCCCGACATCCTGCTGCTCGACGAGCCGTTCGGGGCTCTGGACGAGATGACGCGCCAGTACCTCAACGTGGAGTTGCTCCGCGTCTGGACTGAACGGGCGACGACGACCCTGCTCGTTACTCACTCGATCTCCGAAGCCGTCTTCCTCGCAGACCAAGTGGTCGTCATGTCGACCCGGCCCGGTCGAGTGACGGCTGTCATGCCGGTCGATCTCGAGCGTCCTCGTCATCCGGAACTCATGCACAGTCGTGAGTTCCACGACCTCTGTGACGCCGTCTCGGCCGCATTGTTCGGGTCGCGGGCGGTCGCCGCAGCCGACGATGTCAAGTAGCCCCCTGCTCACGTTGACCTCCGAAAAGGGCCCGCGGTCCGCCTCAGGTCGACGGGGCCGTCTTGCCGCCAGGGCGCGCTCGTACAGCGGACCCTTCCTGCTGGTTGTCGGATTCCTGGCGATCTGGGAGCTGCTCGCACGGACGGTCTTCGCCGGTCGCTTCCTCATACCTCCCCCGGAGACGGTGGTCTGGGGCATTTGGCAAGACCGTTCGATCTACCAGTACTCCGTGCCCACAACGGTGCACGAAGCCGCGCTCGGCTTCCTGTGGGGAAACCTGGCGGCGATCCTGGTCGCCTTGTTGTTCCTCCTCGTTCCGATCACCGAGAAGATAGGGATGCGTTTGGCGATCGTGAGCTACTGCCTCCCAGTGGTCGCGATCGCCCCGATCTTGCAGATCGTTTTGACGGGAGAGTCCCCGAAGATAGGCCTTGCGGCAATCTCGGTCTTCTTCACGACCCTCATCATCGTCCTGACCGGACTCCGGTCCGCCGACCCGGTGAGCTTGGAGCTGATCAAGGTCTACGGCGGAGGGTCCTTGAAGGCATTGTTCAAGGTCCGCATACCTACTGTACTTCCACATCTTTTCCGCGCGTTACAGCTGGCGGCACCGACCGCCCTCCTCGGCGCGATCCTCGGAGAGTTCCTAGGTGGTACCCAAGGGCTCGGCATCGCCATGATCGTTGCCCAAGCGGAACTCCACATCACTTTGATGTGGGGCCTCATCGTCGTCAGCAGTGTCATTGCCGCTTTCGCCTACGTCGTGCTCGGACTCATAGGCAGAAGGTTGACGCGATGGTCGGTCGAGGCGGGAACCAGTGGAGCCTCCACGAGCATGGGTACGATCCCGATGGTCTCAGACGGCGGCCTGGGCAATGCGAGCGGGGCGATTTCGAAGATCCGCCTGCTGGCGTCGCGCATCGGGCTACCTGTGCTTTCCGTAGCGTTCGTGCTCGGCGTATGGAATTTGTCCCTCAAGTGGTTCGGGCTGAGCAGCTACGTCGCCAAGGGTCCGGTCGCCGTTTGGGACTATCTCTTCGTAGGGCCAATGGCTTCGCAGAACCGGGATCCGATCATCGGCGGGCTGTGGACGACGCTGCGCGATGCTGGCTTCGGGCTCCTGGCCGGTTGCGTCGTGGGTTGCGCACTCGCCTTCGTGGTCGTCCTGATCCCACGCGTGGAAACGTACGTCCTCAGTTGGGGAATCACGCTGCGCGTACTTCCTCTGGCTGCGGTGGCGCCCTTGATCGGTGCGGTTTTCGGTCGCGGCGTGATCGCCGCCATCATCGTCTGCGCAATGATCTCGTTCTTCCCTACCTTCGTGCTGATGGTTGGAGGGCTCAACTCGGCGACACCGGGTTCGATTGCTCTGGTCCATTCCTATGGCGGAGGTCGCTGGAAGACCATGTGGAAGGTGCGCATCCCTTCGTCGCTGTCGGCCCTTTTCGCTGCGTTGAAGATTGCCGCGCCCGGTGCTCTGACAGGCGCGCTAGTCACGGAGTGGACCGTCACCGGGAATGGTCTGGGCGCGCAGGTGATCGTCGCGTCGAACGAATCCCAGTTCGGCCTGATCTGGTCGGCGATCGTCATCGTCGCTGTGGCATCGATACTCCTTTACAGCTTGGCCGGCATCGGTGAACGGCTCGCCGCTGCTCGCGGTTACTGACCGGGTGATGACCTTGCAAGCGCGTACCGGGCAGACGAGGGGCAGTCCTTCTTCGCCGGAGATTCTCGTTGAGCACATCGACGCGCTCGTCACCATGAACGAGGACAACGAAGAACTGAGCGACGCGTGGTTGGCGATCGAGGACGGCGTGATCGTTGGCCTCGGGACCGGCAGCGCAGATCTGCCGGCACGGCGCCGCATCGATGGCCATGGGCTCGTGGCGATCCCGGGGCTTGTCAACACCCACCACCATTTCTTCCAAACTCTCACCCGCGTCCTGCCAGCAGCGCAGAACCTGCGGATACTCGACTGGTTGGCGGCCAACTACCAGGTCTGGTCGCGTATCGACCAGGAAGCTGTCTACGTCACGGCTCGAGTGGCGATCGGAGAGCTGCTCCTATCGGGTTGTACGACGAGCAGCGACCACCTTTACGCCTATCCCAAGGGCTGCGGAGGCGCCCTGGCGATGCTCGAGGCCGAGATTTCCGCAGCAGCGGAGCTCGGGCTCAGGTTCCACGCGACCCGGGGTGCCGTCGACGTGAGCCTGCGTGCCGGAGGCAGTCCTCCACCCGAGCTCGTCGAGGAAACCGACGCCGTACTCGAGACCATGGAGTCGGCGGTCCTCAAGTTTCACGACCCGTCTCCGGGCGCAATGGTGCGCATCGGCCTGGCGCCGTGCTCTCTTACGATCAGCTCAGAGCGACTGATGGTCGAGTCGGCGAGCCTTGCGCAACGGCTCGGAGTGACACGCCACACCCACGTGGCCGAAGTCATCGAAGAGGAGGAGTACTGCGCGCAGATCCATGGTCAGCGACCGGTGGAGCGGCTCGCTGAGCTGGGATGGCTCGGTGAGGACGTGTGGCTTGCTCACGTGGTTCACGCGGATGCCTCCGATATCGCCCGTCTCGCCGCGACCGGTACAGCCGTGGCGCACTGCCCCAGCTCGAACATGAGGCTTGGATCGGGCGTGGCCCCCGTCCTTGAGATGCAGCAGAGCGGGGTGAGCGTTGCCCTCGGTGTCGACGGCAGCGCATCAAACGACACGGGAAGCCTGCTCGCCGAGGCACGTCAGGCGATGCTCCTGTCGAGAGTTAGCTCCAAACGCGGCAAGTTGATGCCACCCCGCCAGGCACTGAGGCTTGCGACAGTGGGTGGCGCCGAGGCGCTGAGGCGAGACGACATTGGCGTGATCGCTCCCGGGAGGAGAGCTGACGTCTCCTTCTTCTCCCTGCAAGGTCCCGCTGCGGCGGGAGCCGAGAACGATCCCGTCGCAGCACTGGTTCTTGCGCCTCCCGCTCGGGCGGCCCACGTCATGGTCGACGGCCGGTTCACAGTCTGGAACGGCCATCTTGACGTGGACGAGGAGCCGATCGTTCGGGCACACCGAGATCTCGTACACCGGCTGGTCGGACAAGGGGGAGAACCGGCTTCGGATTCCCAGGTTTCCATTGGGCGACACAGTTAAGACAGATAGGAGGCAACAAATGACAGATCCGAGACTCGATGCGGCCATGAGCCGCCGACGGTTCCTCGGCGGAGTGGGAATGACGGCTGCCGGTATGGCCGCCATGACGACCTTGAACCCGCGGGTGCGCACAGGCATCGGGTCATTGCAAGATGAAGCCGCTGCCAGCCTTGGCAACGTCACCCTGGCGTTTTCTTGGCTGTTCGACGTCCAGCAGGCGGGGTCGTACATCGCTGCGCAGCGGAAGTACTACAGCCCACTGAGCGTGACTTTTCTCCCCGGTGGTGACTCGTTCGACGGTGAGCCCCTCGTCATGCAGGGCAAGGCGTTGTGCGCAGAGACCGACCCCACGACATCAGCAGCGGCGAACAACCAGGGCGCTTCCGTGGTCCTGGTTGGGGCGCAGTACCAGACGAATCCGTTCTGCGTCATGTCGTTGCACAAGCATCTCGACCTCGCCGAACCGAAGGACCTGATCGGAAAGACCGTGGGTTACGGTCCGAACATGGCTGTCCCGTGGTTCGCGTGGCTTGACGTGAACGGCATCAAGAGCAAGGTACATTCGCTTCTGACGAGCCGGGACGCGTCCATCCTGACCTCGGGTGGTTGTGACGCGTACGTCGGCTGGGTCACCAGCGACGTACTGGGGCTTGTCGTGCAAGGTGAGGACGTCGACTACCTGCTCTTCGGAGACACTGGCCTCAAGCTGTTCGACCTTACCTACTGCGTGGCGAAGTCGGCGCTGCAGAACGCCCAGCAGAGGCAGCAGGTCATCGCCTTGCTGAAAGGCGAGATCCGTGGGTGGCAGGTTGAATGTGCAGACCAGGCACTCGGCCTGGACCTGACGATGAATGTCTGGGGCAAGCACCTCGGTCTGAACGAGAAGGTCCAGCAGATGCAGAGCAACGACCAGGTGAAGCTGCTCATCCAGAACTCCGTCACCAAGCAGCATGGCCTGTTCTGGATGTCCGAAGCGGACATAGAGCAGAACATCCGCAGCCTCAACCTGAGCAAGGTCCCAGCGACCAAGAGCCTGTTCGACAACTCGCTCTTGGCGGAGATTTACGACGGCAAGAGCACGATCCCTCTGTAAGGGGAGTTCTTCATAGTTTTTTGTGAACGTGATCACAGCTTGGTGCCCTCTTGGTCAGAGGCCCCCCACACGTGGGCAGCACCTGGCCAGGAGGGCACTGCGGCGTATCGGTGACGGCCGCGAAGCATGGCGAGAACACAAGGAGAAGACTTCATGGCATACGATCTGATCGTTCGTGGCGCCCAGCTGCGTGGTTCGTCGGACCTGACGGATATCGGAATCTCCGACGGACTCATCGTGTCGGTGTCGCCGGAGCTGTCTGTCGAGGCGGCTGAAGTCATCGACGCGGCCGGGCGGTTGGTGGTACCAGGCTTCGTCGATTCGCACTTCCACATCGGGAAGTCCTTCTATGGCCGCGACACTCACAGGTACGACTATCAGCAAGCGGAGTGGAACCCGACCGATCTGGCTCAGCGCTACCGCCATCAGTATCGCTCCGGAATGGGAGACCTCGAGGTCTACCACGAGAATGTCGTCCCTCTTGTGAAGCAATGGGCCTGGAAGCAGGCCTATACCGTCGAAGGTGTCGCTGACCGCATCTGTGAAGCGCTCAGCATCGGACTCGCCAACGGGGTGGTCGCCTGTCGGATGTTCGTTGACGTCGACAGTTTTGCGCGCCTGACCGAACTCGAGGGAGCGCTCGAGGCAAGGCGTCGGCTCGGTGGGCTGATGCAGCTCCAGATATGCGCCTTTCCGCAGGAAGGTCTCGACGCAGATCCAGAGACCGCCGGCCTGATGGAAAAGGCGATGGAGATGGGTTCGGACGTGGTCGGAGGTCTGCCGCACGTCGAATGGACAGAGGAGCTCTGCCACAGGCACGCTGACTTCTGTTTCGATCTCGCCGATCGCTACGACACGCCGGTGCACTTCCTCTGTGACGACGTGGTGAGCCCGATGTCGCGGACGCTCGAGTATGTCGCCGCCAAGACGGTGCAGGCTCGCCGGTACGGTCGCGTCGCCTCAAGTCACAACGGCGCCCTCTCGAGCTACCCCGACGCCCACGCCGTCAAGGTACTGAACATGATCCGCGATGCCGAGATGAACATCTGTTGCAACAGCCAGGTGAACCTGCTCGGTGCTCTCACCCGGGTGCACGAGATGGTGGACTACGGCATAAACGTGTCGATCGGGCAGGACGATCTTGACAACTTCTACTACCCCTTCGGAAAGGAAGATCCTCTGGAATGGGCGTGGTCGATGGCCCACGCAGGTCAATTTGCGTACCCTCGCGGCGTAGAGCAGGTCTTCGACATGATCACGACCAACGGGGCTCGGACTCTGGGCCTGACCGGTTATGGCCTCGGAGTTGGTTGTCGCGCCGATCTCGTCGTGCTGGACTGTACCCACCCAAGGGAGGCCATCCAGTTCCAAGTCGATCGTCTTCATGTGATCACCAATGGGCGTCGGGTGGCAGGGACCAAGCGCGAGCGATGGCTCGCCGAGCCCGCATGTGCCCGCGACATAACGGGAAATGCTCGCGGCCGGAGCGATCTCAGCTCGACGACGAGCTGATTCGGACTCGGCGTCGTCTGCACGGACTTCGGAGAGGAAAGAATGAAGAGTGAATCGAGTCGATCCGAACGTGTGTCTGTTGAGGCGAGAGGGGAAACCGAGAAGTCACACGAGTTGGCTCGCCTGAGTGCGGCCCAGATCGCGGAGTTGCCCAAGCACGACGCGGTCGTAGTCCAACCGATCGGATCGGTCGAACAACACGGACCACATCTTCCAGTCATCACGGACGCTTACATAGCTGGGTCGCTCGTACTCGGCTCGCTGCGCTTGCTGGGAGACGACGGTCCGCCAGTCTGGGTCCTGCCTACGCTCAACTATGGAAGGTCGATCGAGCATGTGGGCTTTGTCGGCACCGTGACGCTTTCTACGGACACTCTGTTGAGCGTTTGTCGCGACGTAGGGCGATCCGTGGCTGCCATGGGATTTCGTCGGCTGTTGTTCGTCAACGGGCACGGAGGCAATGTCGCGCTGCTGGACGTCGTCGCTCGCGACATCCGCAGCGAGACCGGCCTCCTGGTCTTTCGGATCATGCCCTCTCACTTCGGGTTGCCGGAGGACGTGCACTGTCCCGATGCCGAGTTCGGAGCCCACGCCGATTTCGTGGAAACTTCGGTGATGCTCGCGCTGGACGCGTCGATGGTGCACCTAGAGAGTGCGCAGCCAGGCGGCCAGTCAGCGGAGCGGCTGTTCGGCAAGGGGCGCGCTCAGGCTCCGATCCCGACTGCGTGGCTGACCCGCGACCTCTCCCACAACGGCGTGATCGGAGACCCGAGGGAGGCTTCTGCCGCGGTGGGCAAGCGTGTCGTGGAGGCCTGGCAACGCCAGCTTGTCACCTGTTACAGGGAGATCGCGAGATTCGAATTCGGCGGAGAGCAGTGACACGGCCCAAACTCGAGACAACTGATGCGGAGGCCAGCATGTTGAGGGAGCCCGAGATTACAGACCTGCGAGCCCGCGAAGTCCTGGACTGTCGCGGTCTTCCGACCGTCCAAGTCGACGTTGTGGTCGATGGGGCGTTCATGGGCAGGGCGGACGTTCCGGCTGGCAGGTCTCGCGGACGACACGAGCCCGTGGAGATCCGAGATGGCGGTGAGCGCTTCGGCGGTTTCGGGGTTAGACGCGCAGTCGACAACGTGAGACAGAGTCTTGCTCCGGTGCTCGTCGGATCGCCTGCGGCACCTCAACGTACACTCGACGCCCGGCTCGTCGAGATCGACGGAACGCCGGATCGGAGCCGGTTAGGCGCGAACGCGCTCCTCGGGGTGTCTCTCGCCGCGGCACGAGCCGTGGCGGCGGCGTGTCGGCAGCCGCTCTACAGGCACCTCAATGCCGACGCCCATGTGCTGCCGGTTCCGCAGGTCAATCTCATAAACGGCGGCAAGCACGCGTCCAACGACCTGGACATCCAGGAGTTCACCATCATGCCGATCGGTGTCGCCACATTCTCGGACGCGTTGGCTCTGTCCAGTGAGGTGAACTTGGTCCTTCACGACCTCCTCGCGCGGAAGTATGGCAAGTTCGCCGTGAACGTCGGTGATGAGGGTGGATTCGCACCGCCCATCGTGGAGCCCACCGAAGCGCTGGAGCAGCTCCATCTTGCGGTAGAGAAGGCTGGATACTCTGCCCTGGTTGCCTATGGCCTCGATTGTGCAGCCAGCCACTTCTATGACTCGGACCAGAAGTTGTACGTAATGGCGGGCAAGCCGCGATCAAGGGAGGAGATGATCCAGTACTACGAGAGTCTCGTCGAGGACTGGGGTGTGGTCTCTTTCGAGGACCCGCTAGAGGAGGATGACTTCGAGGGGTTCGCCGAGTTGACGAAGCGGCTCGGCGTCCAGGTCATAGGTGACGACCTGCTTGTGACGAACCGGGACCGAGTGGCCCACGCACAGTCTCTTGGTGCAGCGAACGCTCTTCTTCTCAAGGTGAACCAGGCGGGAACATTGTCGGAAGCGCTTGAGGCGGCGCGCCAGGCGGTGCAGGGTGGCTGGAGCGTGGTGGTGTCGGAACGATCAGGCGAGACGGAAGACCCCTTCATATCGGACCTCGTAGTGGCTTTGAACGCGGGCCAGATCAAGACCGGGGCCCCTGTACGGGGCGAACGGACCGCGAAGTACAACCGGCTCTTGCAGATAGAGGAGGAACTCGGTGACGCCGCGGTGTATGCGGGGCGCTCGTATCGGCACCCGCGCTGAGGCCGGTGCGCAGTGTCGACGAGATACGGACCCCGATTCCTGAATCGCTCCCGCCTCGTCGATCATGGCGAGCGGGAAATGCGCGAGATCACATTGGACATAGCCGAGCAGGCTCTTGATGCTCTGAGCCCAGCCGCCGGGCTCGATCGATCAGTGCAGCTCCAGGGCGAAGAGCTGGCCGTGCCGGGACGCAGCTACGACCTTTCCACTTTCGACAGGGTTGTCGTTCTCGGTGCCGGCAAGGCGAGCGCTGAGCTCGCCTGTGGCCTGGAGATGATCTTGGGTCCGCGAGTTGATGACGGCCTGGTCGTGGTGCCGAAGTACCCCGACGTGACGCCGGAGCGGATTCGCCTTCTGAAAGCTGACCATCCCGTACCGTCGAAGGCAAGCGTCGATGCAGCGCAGGCGCTTCTGGAAACAGCAGAAGGGTTGGGAGAGGGGGACCTGGCGATCTGTGTCTTCACCGGAGGTAGTTCTGCCCTCGCCGTCCTCCCTCCATCAGGGGTGCCGACAGAAGACAAGATCGCACTGCATCGAATGCTGTTGGGATCCGGGATGTCGATCGTCGAGATCAACTCCGTTCGCAAACACGTCTCAGGAATCAAAGGGGGAAGGCTTGCCGGCGCGATCGCACCAGCGGCGATCTTGAACTTGACGGTCTCGGACGTGGTCGGGGATCCGCTGGATTGCATCACCGACCCGACGGTCCCCGACACCTCAACGGTTGCCGACGCGTTGTCCGTGCTCGACGACTACGAGCTGATTGGCGAACTCCCACCCTCGGTGCGGTTGCATCTCATGAGCTGCGCGGAGGCGGAATCGCCCGACCTGAAAGGGATAGACGTAGAGAGCGTCCTCGTCACAAGAGGTAAGGACGGGACGGACGCAGCGGTCGCAGCGGCCGAGTCACTCGGGCTGGTGGGCGTGCGGCTCGGGGAATTGCTGGAAGGAGAAGCTGCAAGCGTCGGCAGAGTGCTGGCCACCTTGGCGCGTCAATCACGTAGCGAGGCCTCACCATGGCCCAGAGGTGCCGTAGTCGTCGGTTGCGGAGGAGAGTGCACGGTGACGCTCGGCCCAGGCGGGGAGGCTCGGTTCGGACGAGGTGGACCGAGCCAGGAGGCAGCGATCGGGGCGGCGCTGGCGCTCACGGGCGTCGAGGGAGTAGTGGCGATGTTCATCGACACAGACGGCTCCGACGGCGGAACCGATATCGCTGGAGGCCTCGTCGATTGGTCGACCGACGCCAGGGCAAGACGGCAGGGCATGAGCCTGAGACAGGGGCTACTAGGACACGAATCGAGGGCGGTGCTCGAAGCGGTGGACGATGCCGTCGTGACTGGTTTGACGCAGACCAACGCCAATGATCTGGTACTGCTGATGATTCGGTGAGGGCGTGACAAATCTCAGTCCGAGCCTCAACTCAGTCGGCTAACCGGGGGGGGGGGGGGGGGGGGGGGGCCTCCCGGGTGGGGCTCCCCGGGGGGGGGGGGACCAATTTTCGGACCCGCCCAGACACCAGCCACCCCCTACCCCCCCCCCCCCCCGGCTCTTTCCCCCCCCCGCCT